>ENA-OQLB01001033-OQLB01001033.1-human-gut-metagenome-genome-assembly--contig:-NODE-1033-length-13205-cov-4.677703_pt1 | contig 13205 bp, 11 predicted proteins | sample MGYA00242656_ERZ504813 | MGnify/ENA primary metagenome ERZ504813 (study PRJEB26092, sample SAMD00036388) | human gut metagenome | host: Homo sapiens | study: EMG produced TPA metagenomics assembly of... | reverse complement strand
GGTACATGAGCAACGCCATCGGGTTTCCTTGCAAGTTGAACTGTGTCCTTTCATCATACATCACGTATGAATCCCATGCTTTCTGTTCCGGAAATTCATATCTGAATGCTATCCCGTCATCGAATGCCCTTACAACCAGGTTTATCAGACGGCCGGAATCTGACCGTTCCTGCATGGGAACGGTCATTTCATTGCAACGGCTACGTACACTACTTGTCTTGCCGACAATGAGCTTGTATGTCTCATCAATCTTTTTACGCTGCACCTTTCCTGCTTTAAGATTCCTTCCGAACTCTCCGCTATCAAAGCTGAAACCAAGCAAAGAATTTGTTATAAGAGGCTGCTTCCTATAGTCGATGTCATATGAAACACTCTCCGACGTCACTTTCAGAGAAAATCTAAGTTTTCCGTCAGGAGACGATACAGACATTCTCTGCTGTGCAGAAACAGCCATAAAGCAAAATAGTGCAACACACAAAACAAAAAGTTTCTTCTTCTCTGTCATCTTAATCTGTCTTTGATTGTACATCCTATCCTAATTGACCTCAATCCACAATCTTGCCCGAAACATTATAGCGTTTCACATCAATGTTGCCATAAACCACATTCAACACAGGCTTTCCTGCTTTCCATTCAATGGTTCCAAAACCGGTATCAGTACTGATGAAACTTTTGAAATCACCAATCTTAGAATTGATGTACATGGTTTTGTCAACAGCATCATACCGTACTCCTGTAAGCCCCTGCAACATTCCATAGCTTGCCATGGCACGTGCATACCAGTGGCCGCACTCTATCTCATTGAATGGGTTTCTTACTCTTCCATCATATCTCTCACGGCATTCACGGACAATATCCAAGCCCTTTTCCACCTCACCTTTCATCATCAAATGACTGGCAACCTGATATTCGATACCGGTCCAGACTTCATTGCTGTATACAAAAGGCAGTGACAGCATACCACCCTTCGGCCATGTGCAAAGCAATAATCCGCCATCCTTACCACAAGCATACACCGGTCTTTGAGGATTGAAATGGTCTATCAAGTCATGTTTCAGATTGTATTTGTGTACGGCCACCAGATGGCTCCTGACCTTTTCATTGTCCAGCACTTCATCCAGTCCGCATACGGAAGCCATCCACATCCCTAAAATTCCATCGGACAGACAACCGGTACCGTATTGGTATTTTGGCCCTTCTTCCTTCAGCAATTTCAGGGCCTCTTCGGAATAACTTCCCCCGAAAGACATTACATCAACCGGATTGGGAGCCTGAAGCCCTTCCCACTGAATTTTCTGTATGAAATATTCTCCATCGAAGAGTGCAGTTTCCATGTATTTCTTGCCTTTTGACAGCAGGGCCGTATATTCCTTAACGGGCTGCTTCAGCTCCTTGCCCATCTCTATAAACGCAGTCAAAGCTCCCAAATAGAAACTTGTACACATGCCGTCCGGTCCCCAGAACTCGATGTCATAAGTATTGTGGTGCGGCTCTTCAAGATAGCCCTTATGCAAGGGGTCCCATGTACGGATGCAATAGTCAAGACTCTTTTTCACTGCCGGGAAAAGGTCTTTCATCACTGTGTATCCCGCTGATACGCCATTCACGGTAAACTTTCATAATCCCGCCCAACTGTCCGTCGGCAGCAGCATGGAAGTTGTGAGGCGGTGCCGAAATAGGCAAGTTGACTCTAAAATTCTGGTGTCCTTCCGTATTCTGGCTTACCCTGAATTCCGTTTCACGCAAGGTTCTTTCCAAAGACGGGAACAAATGGGGCAAAGCCTGTGCATAGTTCCACACATGCGTACAACTTCCGTGACAAGAGCCAAAAGAATCCTGACATCCTTCCCAAGCCCAAAATCTTCCATCCCATTGACGTAATACCGTAGGAGATTTCAATATAGTTAAATTAGCAGCAACAGCCTCCAGTACTTCTGCCGGCAAAGAGGAACTATAGAATGCATCGCTGAACAGCCGGCTGTTCTTTTCCAGCATCGCCTGGTTTGCATCCCAATAGCCGATAACCTCATTCAAACTCTTGAAGCGCTCCGAGTACCAAGGTCTGTAGGTAGCTTCGACATCTCCTTCATCTGCCAGGAATTGTTTTTCTTCTTCAGAAGAATCCACAACCTGCCAGTCTCCCCAACTGTTACTTTCAAAATCGGCAAGTAAGGTGGATGTAGAAGACAAGTTGTAAATATCTTCATTCCTATTGTCTGTCAACACAAACTGGTCGGCCAGAATATGTCCCCACGGGTAAACATCCAAATCAATGACTTTCACAAAAGCCTTCTTTCCTTGATAAGGTTTCAAATCCCATACGGTTTCACTCAGAGTCTCCGTCTGATTTCCGACCGCCGTCTCTACAATCTTTCCGTCTACTACAAGATTTACAGAAGTACGGTCAGCCTGACTGCCTCCACCTACCAGAAACTTCAGATATCTTTTCCCAATATTGAACTCAGGAGACTGAATAATACCCGTCAGTCCATCTCCACCCCTATCGAACGAGTTCAGCAACTGCTTGCCGACAAAGCCGCTCACAGGTTGCTGACCGGAAGCCGTTCCCTTGCAGGGCATTCCCGTAAATGCCTGTCCTACCTTTCTGGCACCACCGATAGAAAGGTTTGAATCGGGCAGATACCAGCAGAAGTTTACCCTGACTGTTTTCGTCTCTCCCGGCTGCAACGCTAACGGAACATAAACAGACGCTCCCGGAGCAGCACCTTTAACCGGTTGCTTATCAGCGATCCGCCCATAGCGAATATTATCCCAAACCACAGTCTGCGGATCGAACCAGGCACCACGGAACCAACAATGGTCTACGACAGCAGCATCATTGTCCACATAAATGGCCAGTCCGCTGTTGTTCTGATCGGATTCTAAAACAAACCCGTTCTTTACTCCTTGAATAGTACCCTGACCATCAATGAAATTTTTGGTATTATAAGAAAATACCGTCTCGATAGCCTTACCGGAAGTATTTGTAAATTGATATTCCAGTACTCCAACCGGCAAACTGGAATTGTCCGCATCCGTCGGAATGAAAGGACTCCAACCCGTAATCTTTGCAGCCAAAGGCATATCCTTGTCTTTCAAATCTACAGTTGCAAAAGGGAAACGTGCCTGGAATACCGCCTCTTCAAAGCGTGGAAGACCGTACGTCTTGTCTCCCCTACCTAAACCACTCTGTGCAGGACCAAATAACTTCCAAGTCGGAACCTGCCCTTCCAATACCTTTGCTCCGTTCTCAACCCCCTTTACATAAATCGCAGCAAAGGTATACGGCTCATTCATCACATCAGGATGGTGTCTGAGAGACACATGCGAAATGGCACCGGTTCCCTCCAAACAGAACATTCCGGCGCCGATTCCCCCCTATAGGAAATGCAATCTTATCCAGATATTCCTTTTGATACTTACCGTTAAACTCCCGCCCTTCACTGTTCTGGGACATTGCTTTACCCGGAAACAGTATAGCCACATTAAATAGGGCCAATAAAGTTAAAGTTGATCTTACCATAGTTGAATTATTAATGTTAACGAATCATTATTCTATTTTTCCAAATTTATCAAGGATGCGGTTGTACGCTTCAGCCGCTGCTCCATTTCCCCAATCATAGATTGTAAACTCACCCATACCTTCACCTACCGGATTTGTACGGCCGCCATGCCCGTAATTTTCCATCATGAATCCATAATCCTCTGAAGCAAAGAACGGATGGACTTTTTCCCATTGCTGTTTGGTTTGAGGATTTTCAGTACAATACATCATTACAAAAGATGCCTTAAGTGCAGCATATCCCCGTTCTATATACTCTGGCTTATCAAAAAGTTTTCCATATTGAATGATGAGTCGGAAAAAAGACTTCGCGTGAATCATTCCATTCACCATCGGCATTCAACACACCAAAACCACCCAATACATTTACATACATGTATGGCGGCTGCCACGATGCTTGGGTCATCAGCAATTCATCAAGTGTACGCTGTCCATAATCAAGATATTCTTTATTTGAGGTAAGACGATAGCACTCCAGTAAGGCTTCAGCTGTCCAGAACATTGAAAAATTATTCTGTTTATGCATATTGTTCCGCAAAACTTTTTTACCTACCAAGTTATCCGAACCGTAACGAGAACAAGACCAATAGGTTTCAAAGTCTTCCCACTTCCCAACCGGATAATTTCATGGATAACTGCATTCATGGCTTTAAATGCTGCCCGTTTATACTCTTCCTTATGTGTAAGCTCATACAGTTTAAGTAAAAAAGTAACTGATAAAGATGTTTCAGGAGAAGCATTCAAATGGTTCATCGGCTGCATTGTCTTTAAGTCAAGCCAGCCAGGGAAAAAACCATTTTCATACTGTATTCCAAGTAAAGCCATCGCATAATCTTCTGCATAAGCCAAAAGACGGGCATCTTTTTCTAATTCATCATACCACCGAAGCATCAACAATGCTGTCCAACTCATATCAAGAATATGATACGGAGATTCTTTCGGATTCCAGGTATAAGGATTTCTGTTGGAATTTCCCCAATAATAGGTATTCCACCCCTTGCTCCGATTATACTTTTTACCATCAATCTCTACTTCATGCATTTCCGTACCGATAAGTCCATAGAAAAAACCATTCCTCTGCGGAAATGACAGAGCCAGTTCTTTTGTCAAATTTGCTTTTGCAAGAAGCTCCCTATTACCGGTTCTTCTTGCATATCGATATAATCCACTTGCAGAACGCAATGAACTGAACCATGCCTGATTCCAGATAGAACGAAATTCACGTTCATTAATCTCTCCCGGATAATTAGGACTTTGAGTAACATTCACAATAAATACGGGAGCACCCACTTTTTTCCCATCTAACTCAAATTGCTGCCACACATTTTCTGACCATGAATTAAAAGCCCAATTATAAGTATGTTTCACATACGTTTCTAGGTTCTCCTTCACCGGATTACCTTTCTCATATGCAGCATGCCCCCATCGACTCCACATAAATTCTAACGGCTTCTTAAAAGGATTCCGCAATACTTCCTTGCTATCAGAATACATCAAATAAAAGCCTATTTCAATATCTCCTTTTGGGTAAGTAGTTTCTTGATCACGCTCAAACAGAACGTGTTCGGATACATGGTTATTACACATTCCGAGAATAAGTGTATTAGAGGATGCGTCCATATCCATATACCATCGTACAGGAGTCCCTTCTGCATAATATCCAAATCGGGGATAAGAATAAGAGTTTGATGATCGTCTGCTACGATAAGGGCAGGAGAACGGAATACATGTTGATCGATGACATTTCTATCAGTAGGAGTAAGATGTGGCGCCCAATGGAATGAAGGTAAAAAATCCGGCTTTACCGCTATACGCCAATCACCTTGTTGAACAGAGTTTTTAAGCGAAAAAGAAAGGTTTATGTACAAAGTGTTGTTATCTATCACTTTCACATGGCTTTTTCCTCTCTCAATTCCTAATAAATCATACTGTATAATATCAATAGCTTTACTAAAATTCTTCGGAAAAACACCCTTATTCAACTCAATTCTCTCTTGTGCATCCCAATGCTCTTGAGCAAAGATGCCTATGTTGGACATTATCATCCAAACAAAAGTTATAATTAATGTGCGTGTGTTCATGATATTATATTTATCAATATAATTAAAACTCTCCCATATCAGCCAATTCAGCCTTCATTAAAAAAACATTATAAGGCATCCACATTGACATCGTAAAATATAAATTATCACCAGTTACCGACAACGGATGAATGTAAGAACCATACAATTGGGCATACTCTCTACCATTAGCAAGCTCATAGGGTTCACTCCATGGGCCAGTTATGTCTTCTGCCGTACGCATAGTTATATTATATCTATCTGCATTGAAATAAGCAATTATCCATTTCTTATGTGTCTCGTTATATATAAAAGAAAGTTCACCAACCTTATCTTCTATTAATACAGTTGCCTCATTTTCATTGCCTTTTATCCATTGATTAGTAAAAGAATTCCAATATTCATAAGCTGTCTTATTCTCAATATCTGTTTCATGAAATCGTGCTAATTTAGCATTGCTATCCCTCCCCGTTTGAGTACCTATCATATAAACATATCCATCTTTCTTAAAGTACCCTACCTGGCCAAAAAAACTATAAGATGAGAAGGTTATATCTTTACATTTAGCCCATGTCAAACCATTATCAACCGACTTATATATTCCCGAATAATTTGTAATCCATCCCGTCCAATTTCTCATATTAAAATAATGTACATAATCTATTCCATTAGCACGAATAGCAGCTGTTGGGATAGAAGTCCAATCACCATTACCTGACGAATCTTTTCCCCCATATACTATCTCGCGGGCATACCCTTTATCATCAGTAGCCATATTGCTGAATGACAATCCATCTTCTAAATCATTATCCTCCGAGAAAGCCAGCACATTACTACGCCAACTCCCTCCGTTAGGTCCAGGATTAGCTGGATTAGGCTTAAAGTCATACCCAAAAGTATCACCAAAGAAAATTCCATATTTTCCGGGCTGCATCTCCCAAATAATGCCAAGATCTGTTCCTCCTACATTCCATTTTGTCGCAGTATTATTAGGACTTGGAAAGTTTTCTCCATTTATTATACTCCCTGTAACACGAGCTATACGAGTAACATTACGAATAAAAAACCCCAACGGTTATCCACATTCAAAGAGAGCTCTTTTGACATATTACCATCTTTGTAAAAGGCAGCTAATACTAGCCGAAATTTCTGTGGATCTGTTTTTGGATGGTATAATTGAAAATATAATCAGACGTAAGTTCGCTTTGACTTATCTTAGCTGAATAGCTGTCACCTACACTCTTTCTAACCAGCAAATAATCTATGGCATCAATATCCTTAAAATTCAATGTTGTTGATACAATTTTTGTATCCTTATTTGGAATCAAATGAGTATCCAAAGGTATAATTTCATCAATAGGAATATAAGTTTCAGTTTCTTGTTCAGAAGTACAAGAAACAAATAAAAATATAAACGAAGAGAATGCTATAAATAATATGTTTTTCATGTCTATTGATTCATTTTTCAATTTATCGTAACCAGATAACCCATTCGCCTTATATCAAATATTAAAATAGAGAGTGAGCTGACTCAGAAAAATACCAGTAAAAGCCCACTCTCTATCATTAACTACAAAAATCCTTCTCGAAACTATTCGACATTAACTATTACACCCTCAGAAGTAACAGTAGATGTACGCCCTGTTTCTTGATTTTCCTCAGTAAAAGTACCTACCAATTAACGATATAGCGATACTTCTTAGCAGGATCAATAGTGAAAGTATGAGAGGTTTCCTCATTTACCAAGGTTATTCTATCTCTATAAATATTATTTCCACTATTTGAATCTGTACTGAAATAGGACGTCTGAAGTCTTCTGGAATTACTGAAGGAATACTCCAAGTCAATGTCACTGTAGTAGCATTATCTTGAATATACTGCACATTCTCAGGCGTAGGCATGAAATAATTCAAGCCCTTGTCATCAAGCACATCTCTGTCATAGCAGCTGGACAGTGATAACACTACCAACAACATTGTAAAAATGGTTACTATCTTTTTCATAATTTTCTTCTTAATAGTTAAACATTAATATCCCGGATTCTGCGTATAGTTACCCTTTGAATAATTCATTTGTGTTGGGAAATCGGAAAGTACTCATCACGACCGGCAGTAAAACGAGCATCATTGAACCAATCGAAGCGAGTTCTTTCAATAGCAAAATATTCGTTCATTGTCTTTTCCAACAATCCCCAACGCTGCAAATCAAAGAAACGATGACCTTCGCAAGCAAATTCAAGACGATTTTCCCACATTAAGGCTTTCCATGCAAAGTCCTTAGTCCAATTACAGTTAATACCCGGCTGATAAGTAGCAATATGATAATTCATTGTATATGAACCGTCAGCTTGAGTCAAACGAACCAAACTATTGGCAGCACGAGTACGAATCTGGTTAATATATGGCAGGGCTTCCATTTCTCTATCCAATTGAATCAAAATCTCAGCTTTCCACAGCAACACGTCATCGTAACGAATCATCTTCTTATTCATAGAATTAAATTGCCATCATCATAAGCAATACAACCACAATCAGGATGTGGCATATCTTTGATGGGTTTCAAGAAACTATAAGTAATCGGATCACGAGTAGCAGTTGAATGGAATAATAAATCAGGATCATACTTCCAAGGCTGTCCAGGAGCTACGATAGTATGGCTAAATCGGGGATCCCATGTATACTTATCAAAGTAAGGCTTAGCGCCAGAATTAACGATATCCAAATTATAAGAACCATCTGAATTTTTAATATATTGACCATAATCATCCTCATTATAATCCTCGAAACGGGGTAAACCGTTTTCATCTGTCTTAAACGCATTAGTCAACGTATAGCTAGCATGGTTAAAGTCACAACACTTAAATACAAAATTACCAGGTTGTGTTTCGGGCCACATCCATGGATGATTCAAACCTTCAGCGCGATTAAATCGACCTGCTGTATGAAAATTATTATCAAGAGCAAATTGTAATTCCCAAATGGATTCTTTAGTAGCATTATCATACTCTACCAAAAAGTTATTACCAAAATCAGATTCCAAACCTACACGACCACCTTCTTGATCAATAATTTTATCAATATAAGGCAAAGCTTCTGCAAGTAATTCCTTATTGATATTTATCACCTGATGACGGTCATCCTGTTCGTAAGCCATATTTAATATTGTCCTAGCAACCATAGCAGTAGCAGCATTACGGCTTACACGGCCTTTATCCATCTGATCCAAAGGCAATAATTCTTCAGCTTTCTTAAAATCATCAAGAATACGTTGCCATAAGTAGAGATCATTCCCTTTATCCAATTCACGGTTAGGCACTGCTTCAAAAGCATCTGACATACCTACTACATTCTCATCAATATAGGGTACATATTTCCAAAGTTTTTTCAAACGATACAACGTAAATGAACGAATAAAGAGCATCTCACCCATAAAACTATTCTTATTAGGCAACTCTTCTTCCGTAAAATTTGCCATTCTTTGAATTGCTGTATTACATCTTTGGATAACTTGATAAGAATTATACCAAGTACCATCCAATGCACCGGTATTAGGATTTACATAAGTAAAAAGCGATATGTTACCAAAAGAACCTACAGCATCAGCAACACCACCACCACCTTTGTAGCAGTCATCCGAACGCATAGAACCACTCCACCAATACATATAAGGAGAGGAATCCAATGACCCCATCTCACACATACGGGCATAGGCTGCTGTGACAAAACCTTCTATATCGCTAGGTTTGTTAAGTATATTTTGGTCCAGAACTTGTTTAGGATTGATATCCAAATATGAATCACAACTGCTGACTCCTAATATAGAGCATAGAGCAATTGATAAAGTTATATATTTGCTTTTCATAATAATTTATTAATTAAGTTTAAAAAGAAACATTGATACCGAAATTGAAAGTAAATGGTGTCAGATAATGATAAGAAGGTCTTTCTGGATCGAAACTTGTATATTTGTCATCTCCCCAAAACTTCTTCAAAGTAAATACATTATATGCAGCAGCATACAAACGCAGATTACTCATATGCATTTTTTTGATAAGCTTAGTCGGAAATGTATAACCCAATTCAATATTTCTCAACTTAATGTATGAACCATCTTCTATGAACCAAGAAGAGAATCTTTGTTCTTGATTGGCAGTATTATTCGAGATAGCCGGAATATCAGAATTCGGATTGTCAGGTGACCAACCGCCCAACATACGAGTTGCATGATTTTTCCATGCAGGATTGGTGAAAAGCCAAATATCACTCTCTTTCTTCCAGTCGCTATTTACATCATTACCGAACATACCCTCAAAAAACAAGTTCAAATCAAAACCCTTATAAGCGAAATCAAAATTAAGACCTCCAAAGAAATCCGGGTCATAGCAACCTATCCAAGTTCTATCATATGTTTCATTGATTACACCATCACCATCTAAGTCCTTGTAGCGAATACGTCCAACTGCTTTACCTGGCTGGTCTGCATGAGCATCAACTTCCTCTTGAGTTTTGAAAATACCATCAGCTACCAAACCATAAGCAGAATTTGGAGAACGTCCTAAAATCAAATCGTGTACACCATCACCAGCATACTTATTGATTACATTGGAAGGAAGGTCAGTCAATTCAGTTTTGTATGTACCAATATTGGCACTAACAGCCCACTGGAATTCACTGGAGGGGTCACTCTTGAAAGATACTGTAAATTCTACACCTTGGTTATTCATACTAGCACCATTAACCCAAGGTTCACCACCTTCACCCATTGCTGCGATATATGGAGTCTGGACCAAGATATCATTTGTTTTCTTATAGTAATAGTCAAAAGAACCAGTCAAACGTTGATTGAAAAATCCAAAGTCAACGCCGAAGTCTGTTTGTTTGGTTGTTTCCCATTTCAAATCAGGGTTACCAATCCAAGTTCTTCTATAGCCAGACTGCAAAGCGCCGGTTGCTTGTCCCTTAATAGGATATGCAGTATCAAAATAATTAGTAGTAAATGGAGTAGTTGTGTAACCACGAGGTAATCCTTGTACACTACCATTCGTACCCCAACTGAAACGAATTTTCAGATCAGACAACCAGTCCGCATCTTCCATAAAAGCTTCATCCTTAATTCTCCAACCAGCAGAAAATGCAGGAAATACACCATAACGATTATTGACACCAAACAAAGAAGAACCATCACGACGTACAGTTGCAGACAACAAATATTTACCAGCATATGAATAATTGGCCTTAGCAAAAAGAGAGAAATAAGTATATTCATCAGCAGAACTACTTACATCAATTTCATCACCGGTAGCAACACTAAGACCGGCAAAATCACGATCTTCCAAATAAAGTCCTTCTCTACTTGCATAAAAACCTTCTTGTACATAACGGGTAAACTCACTACCAAATACAGCATCAATATGGTGTTTTCCAAAACTTTTATTATAGGACAAAGTATTAGTCCATACATAATTTAACGGATGGGACTGGTTATTTCTTACATAATTTTTATCATTGCCTCTAAAACCAGTCTCTACATAAGCCCCATCTACTGTTCTACTATAAGAGTTACCATAATTTATACCAAACTGAGTTCTAGCAGATATACCATTCCAAATATTCAGGTCTGCAAAAACATTACCAATAATTTTCACATAATTATTGATATTATCTTTACCCATAGTCATTTTACGTACCGGATTATCAAAATCATCAAGTCCTGCAGGTCCTGCCCAGTTACCATTTACATCATAAACAGGAACCATAGGTGGCATAATCATAGCCAAAAAGGTTTCCCATTGACTTTTATACTGCAAATAAGAAATAGCTAAATTTTCTCCTACTTTCAAACGATCTTTAATCAAACTATATTCCGTGTTAGCACGTACAGAATATTGTTTGAAAAAAGAATGAATTTGTGTACCTTGGTTGTTAGTATACCCTAATGAAAACAAACTTTTAGCTTTATCCGAACCATTAGAAATAGTCAACTGATGATTTGTAGAAACTGCTGTACGGAAAATCTCATCCATCCAATTTGTATCAGTTGCTTTTACCAATTGATTATTATCCAAATATTCTTTCATTTTCATATTATCCAATACCAGCATTCCATTATCACCTCTATGATACTCATACTCAAAGCCATTTGGTAATAATAGGCCTGAACCATAAGCCACTCATCATAAGCAGCAGCGCGGAAGGCAGCAGTACCCCATTCTGTGGCGTTCATCATTTCCGGTCTATTTATTATAGAACTTACAGAAACACTACCATTATAGTCAATGGTAGTCTTACCAGCTTTACCTTTTTTAGTTTGGACTAAAATCACACCACCAGAAGCACGTGCACCATAAATTGAGGCAGAAGCAGCATCTTTCAATACCTGAATAGATTCAATATCTCCTGAATTTATGTCACGTAGATTCAGACCTTCAGCTGGCATACCATCCAATACAATTAATGGAGTAACAGCTCCAGACAAAGAAGAAAGACCACGAATTTGAATGCCTATATCTTCTGCAGGATTACCGCCATTGTTGCTAATTTTCACACCGGCCATCTTACCCTGCATAGCTTTCATAACGTTAGCGGAAGTCTTCTTGATGTCTTTTGAATCCGCCAATGCAACCGATCCGGTTAAGTCAGCTTTTTTCTGAGTCATATAACCAGTGTATACAACGACTTCAGACAACATCGTAGCATCACTTTTCATAATAACATCCAAAGATTTCAAGCCTTTAACAGAATATTCTTCTGTTTTTTGACCAATATAAGAAAAGACTAACACAGCATTATCAGAAGGTATTCTTATCGAATATTTTCCCTCCACATCAGTAGTTGTACCTATAGTAGTTCCTTTAACGACAACATTTACCCCAATAAGAGGTTCATTAGTCCCTTCTTCCAGAACTGTTCCTTGTATTACTCTCGCTTGTTGAATCTCATTAGAAGTATCTACGCCATGCTCAGATACTTGAATAGATCCATTTGTCCCCGATGCAGCGGTTGCAAGGGGCAAATTATCCCCTGCATACACTGCAAATGATAGCATTGATGCCAATGCTATGAAACCATTCCTTTTAAAAGAAATCCTCATAATACTTTGATTTAATAGTTAATAAAAAAACAACGTAATTTTAAATATCGGGTATACCCAATTTTACCATCTTGGAATTTCCAAATCGTCCTTGCTCGGCAAAGCCGGGAATTTGGCATGCGGCTCGGCCTGGTACCAGAAAGTGGTCGACGAGATATCCGACTTCTGGTTGTTGTAGCGTCCGTCATGACGCCATCCCAAATCCTGTATCGTGACCTTCAGGTCCTTGTCGAAGCGTACCGGGTCAAGGATATGCCAGCGGTACAGCCCGAAAGCGGTCACCGCACGGTACAGCCCGTCGGGACGGATTACCTGGTGCATGCCGGCATAGGGGGTGGTGAACTCCTGGTACTGGCGCGTCTTCTGGTTCTCGAAATTGTACGAGCCGCAGAAGTAGTCTCAGTCCCGGTCCCGCAGATAGTCGGGTATTCCTTGTCACCGTCCATGTAGAACTTGATTTCCCCTTCACCCCACCAGCAGTTGTCGTTTACACG
>ENA-OQLB01001032-OQLB01001032.1-human-gut-metagenome-genome-assembly--contig:-NODE-1032-length-13212-cov-2.295529_pt1 | contig 13212 bp, 21 predicted proteins | sample MGYA00242656_ERZ504813 | MGnify/ENA primary metagenome ERZ504813 (study PRJEB26092, sample SAMD00036388) | human gut metagenome | host: Homo sapiens | study: EMG produced TPA metagenomics assembly of... | reverse complement strand
TGCGGCCGAGCCTCGGCCCCGGCCCGGTGGCCAGGAGACGGCATACTATGAGGAGCCTGCCTCGCAGCCTGCAGCCGAGCCGCTGCGCCCTGCGGCGGAAAAGGTGGATACGTGGAGTTTGCCATCGCGCCCCACCCCGAGGAGCCGGAGGAACCGGCCCCGGTGCCCGAAATGGAAGCCCCGGCCATAGATGAGACGCGCTTTCAGGATGTCTCCGGCCTGTATGATGAGCCGGAGGCCAAGCCGGTGCGCCGTACCCGCAAGACGGGCACTGCGGCCAAACGCACCACCCGCAAAAAAGTAAGTGCCGAACCGCAGGAGGAGTTGAACTCCCCGGCGTTCGATAACTTTGAAGGCGTTGACTTTGACAGCTGACGCTGAAAGAATCCATAGAGGGCAGCCCCGCGCAATGTCGGCCCGGCGGGCGTTAAGCAGCGCTTCACCAGTGCTTGACAGCAGGCGGGATTGCCATCAATCCAAAAAATAGAGGAGAGTAGGAAACCTTGGTGCAGAACTACAACGACACGATCCATAAGATGCAGACCCCGTTTGAAATGCGGGCCGGTCTGCCGAAGAAAGAGCCCAAGATGCTCGAGGACTGGGAGAACAACCATGTCTATGAGCAGATGATCAAGAACAACGAGGGCAAGCCGCAGTACATCCTGCATGATGGCCCTCCGTATGCCAACGGCAACATCCACATGGGCACCGCGCTCAACAAGATCATCAAGGACATCATCATCCGCTATAAGAATATGACCGGCTTTGAGGCACCCTATGTGCCCGGCTACGATACCCACGGCCTGCCTATCGAGCTGAAGGCGCTGAGCTCTCTCGGCGATAAGAAGGCGGGTGTCTCCAAGCTTGAGCTGCGCAAGATCTGCAAGGAGTTCGCCACCGAGCATATTGATGTGATGAACTCCCAGTTCAAGCGTCTGGGCGTGCAGGCGACTTTGAGAACCCCTACCTGACCCTGCGCCCCGAGTTTGAGGCCCGTCAGGTCGAGATCTTCGGCGAGATGGCCAAGAAGGGCTACATCTACAAGGGTATGAAGCTGTCTACTGGTGCCCCGAGGATCGCACCGCGCTGGCCGAGGCGGAGATCGAGTATGCTGAGGACGAGTGCGATTCCATCTATGTCCGCTTTAAGCTGACCGATGACCCCAACGGTGTGCTGGCTAAGCACAACATCCCGCTGGACAAGGCATGGATCGTCATCTGGACCACGACCACCTGGACACTGCCCGCCAACGTGGCTACCTGCCTGAACCCCAACCTTGAGTATGCCTTCGTCAAGATCGGCGATGCTTACCACATCATGGCCGCCGGTCTGGTCGAGTCCACGATGAAGGGCTGCCATATCGATGAGTACGAAGTCCTGCCCGAGACTGTGCTCGGCAGCGAGCTGGAGCTGATGCAGTACCAGCATCCTTTCCTTGACCGTAAGGGTCTGGTCATTCTGGGCGACCATGTCACGCTGGAGGGCGGCACCGGCTGTGTCCATACCGCACCCGGCCATGGTGTCGAGGACTTTGAGGTCTGTGTCAACCATTACCCGCAGGTTCCTGTGGTTGTCCCTGTGGATGACGCCGGCCGCCTGACCGCCGAGGCAGGCGAGAAGTTCGCAGGCCTCAAGGTCTGGGATGCCAACAAGGTCATTCTGGAGCATATCAAGGAAAGCGGCCACTTGATGGGTGTACAGCACATCACCCACCAGTACCCGCATTGCTGGCGCTGCCATCATCCCATCATCTTCCGCGCGACCGAGCAGTGGTTCTGCTCCATCGACGCCTTCAAGGAGGATGTCTACAAGGCCATTGATAATGTGAAGTGGCAGCCCGCCTGGGGCCATGACCGCATGGCCGGCATGGTCCGCGACCGCAGCGACTGGTGCATCAGCCGCCAGCGCGTCTGGGGTGTGCCCATCCCGGTATTCTACTGCAAGAAGTGCGGCAAGTACCACATCACCGATGCCTCCATCAAGCTGTTTCCGACCTGTTCCGCAAGGAGGCAGCGATGCCTGGTACAAGTATGATGCCAATGACATCATGCCCAAGACCGAGGTCTGCGAGTGCGGCGCCGCCGACTGGGAGAAGGATCCCGACATCATGGATGTCTGGTTTGACTCCGGCTCCACCTGGAGCGCTGTCTGCCGTGAGCGTCCCGAGCTGCGCTGGCCCGTGGATATGTATATGGAGGGCGCCGACCAGTTCCGCGGCTGGTTCCAGTCCAGCCTGCTGACCTGTGTTGCCACTCAGGGCATTGCCCCCTACAAGGAGGTTCTGTGCCACGGCTGGGTCGTGGATGAGAAGGGCAAGCAGATGCACAAATCCGCCGGCAACGGCGTGGAGCCCAGTGAGATCATCCGTGATTACGGTGCCGACATCATCCGCCTGTGGGTCGCCTCCAGCGATTACACCGTTGATGTCCGCGCCGGTAAGGAAATCTTCCGCCAGCTGTCCGAGGCCTACCGCAAGATGCGCAATACCGCCCGCTTCATGCTGGGCAACATCAACGACTTTGATCCTGCCAAGGATATGGTTGCCGATGACCAGCTGTTTGAGATCGACCGCTGGGCGCTGGAAGCCTGTAATAAGCTGACCGCCAACCTGCGCGATGCCTATGACCACTATGATTTCAGCCGCGCCTACCACGCACTGTACAACTTCTGCGTCATTGATATGTCCAACTTCTACATGGATGTCATCAAGGACCGCCTGTACTGCGCGGATGACCATGCGCGCCGCTGCGCACAGACTGCACTGTACCGCATTCTGGTGGACTTCACGAAGCTACTGGCACCCATCCTCTGCTTTACCAGTCAGGAGATCTGGAGCTATGTGCCGAAGCTGCCCGGCATGAAGGACTATGTGGTCTTTGAGCAGATGCCCGAGGCCAAGCCCGCTGCCGATGATGCCTTTACCGCTAAGTGGGATCGCATCATGGCGATCCGCGATGATGTGAAGAAGGTTCTGGAGCAGGCCCGTGCCGATAAGGTTATCGGCTCTGCGCTGGAGGCCGGTCTGACGCTGTACTGCAGCAAGGAGTCTACGACTTCCTGAACGCCATCCCGATGGATGAGTTGGCCGACCTGTTCATCGTCTCCCATGTCGAGTTGGTCGAGGGTGAAGGCGGTGTCAAGGGTCTGGTTGAGGTCTCGGCGTCAGCGCCGCCCACGCCGTCGGCAACAAGTGCCTGCGCTGCTGGAAGTATGACACCTCCGTTGGGGAGGATGGCCTTTGCCCGCGCTGCGCTAAGGTTCTGAAGCTGTAAATTTACTCTGCCGTCAGCGGTGCTTATACGCGTAAGCACCGCTGATTTTTTCGGATAAGGTGTTGTATGATTTCTGGTTTGTTTTCTCTGCTGGGGGGCGGCCGTTCTGGTCGTGATCGACCAGCTTATCAAGCACTGGGCCACGGCGGCGCTGCTGCCGGTGGGCAATATGGATCTGCTGCCCGGCATTGTCGAGCTGCGCTACTGCCTGAATGACGGTATGGCATTCTCGATGCTGGCCGGTAAGCAGACGCTGCTCATCGGCATGACCTCGGTCATGCTGGTGGTGGTGGCCGCCATGCTGTTTACCCGCAAAATGTCTGTGTGGGAGCGCATCTCTTGGACGCTGATTCTCGGCGGCGGTGTGGGCAACCTCATCGACCGGGTACTAAACGGCGTGGTGGTTGACTACATCAATGTGCTGTTCATGCACTTTGCTATCTTCAATTTTGCGGATATCTGCGTCTGTGTGGGTGTCGGCCTGCTGATGCTGGTCGTGCTGCTGGACTCCTTCAAGAAAGAGGAGACCGCAAAGCAAAAGGCGGATGACGATGGAGCTGCTTGAGCTTGCCGCCGTTCCCGGCGACAGCGGCCGGCTGGATGCGTGGCTGGCCGCGCAGTGCCCGACACTCTCCCGCAGTGCGCTGCAGGGGCTGATCGAGCAGGGGCTTGTCACCCGGGACGCGCGCCTGTCAACAAAAAAGAGAAGGTGGCCCCCGGGCTGTCTACCGTGTGGCGCTGCCCGACCCGCAGCCCATCGGAGCGCCAGCCCAGATATCCGCTCGATATTGTGTACGAGGATGATGACCTGCTGGTGGTCAACAAGCCGAAGGGCATGGTGGTTCACCCGGCCCCCGGCAACCCGGACGGCACCCTCGTCAATGCACTGCTTTACCACTGTGCCGGGCAGCTGTCCGGCATCGGCGGCGCGATCCGCCCCGGCATCGTACACCGCATCGATAAGGATACCAGCGGTCTGCTGGTGGTGGCCAAAAACGATGCGGCGCATCAGGCGCTCAGCGCCCAGATGAGCGTACACAGCATCCACCGTGTTTACCATGCGGTGGTCTACGGCAACCTCAGGGAGGACGAAGGCTTTGTGGAGCGGTGGATCGGCCGTGATCCGCATGACCGCAAAAAGATGGCCGTGCTGGCAGAAAACGCTGCCGGGGCGCGGTATGCCTATACAGGCTGGCGTGTGCAGGAGCGGTACGGCAACTTACCTACATAGCCTGCAAGCTAAAGACAGGGCGCACCCACCAGATCCGGGTACATATGGCATCCACAGGGCACCCGCTGGCGGGGGATGCTGTCTACGGCCCGAAAAACTGCATCAAATCGCTGAACGGCCAATGCCTGCACGCTAAGGAGCTGGGCTTTGTACACCCGAAAACAGGGGAGTGGATGCAGTTTGATTCCCCGCTGCCGCCCTATTTTACTGATTTTCTGACACGGTTAAGAAGGAACATCGCGCATGAAACCACCCCTCGGCGATACCCTTGTGATCTGTGACATGGATAATACGCTGCTGACGGCCAAGGAGGGGATCCCTGCCTGCAACCGTGCTGTCATCCGGCTGTACACCAGCCTGGGCGGACTGTTTACGGTGGCTACCGGCCGCCCGCCGGAGTCGATCCGTGCAGCGCTGGGGGATATCCGCCTGTCCCTGCCGGCAATCTCCTGCAATGGGGCACTGCTGTATGATTTCTCCACCGAGTCAGTGCTGCATCGCGCAACCCTGAACCGTGAGCAGGCCACCACCGCCATTCTGGACATTCTGAACAAATTTCCCCGCATGGGGGTTGAGGTCATGGCCGGAAACGGCGAGATGTATGTCATCCATGCCAACGAAGTTACCCACGCCCATCAGGTGGACGAGCATCTGGGCAGCATCGCCTGCCCGGTCGAGTCGGTGCCCGATGGCTGGATCAAGGTCGTGTTTGCCTCCGACCCGGAGAGCATCCGCAAGCTGGGGCAGTACGCCAAGACGAAATACTATGGCCGGGATAACTATTTCCTTGCCACCAACAGCATCTATCTTGAGATCATGCCCAGCGGCGTAAGCAAGGCCAGCGGTCTGCACGACCTCTGCGCACTGATGAGCAAGTCCATGAAGAACACCGTCTTTATCGGTGACTACTATAACGATCTTGAGCTGATGCGGGAGGCCGGCTACGCGGTTGCGGTGGCCAATGCCCCGGCAGAGGTCAAGGCAGCCGCCGACCATGTAACGACCTGCACCTGCGCAGAGGGCGCGGTGGGTGAATATCTGTACAGCCTGATCGGCAAAACCGAGGGCTGACCAAAGAGGGTTTGACGATGAAAGTCAGCGAACTGATGGACCCTAAGGGCGTTCTGCTCCATGCAAAGATCGACAACTCTGCTGATGCATTGGGTATTCTGGTGGAGCTGCAGGAGGGCATCGGCGTTATTACCAACGGCAATGCCTATTATAATGCCGTCAGCTACCGGGAGCCTTCGGTGGTACAACGGCCATCGGCGGCGGCATCGCGCTGCCGCATGCCGCAACGCCGGTGTGTCGGCGCCGGGCATATCGGCCCTGCTTTTGCGCCACGGTGTGGATTGGGGTGCCCCGGACGGGAACCGGTAGACCTTGTGTTTATGATCGCCGTTCCGCCGCGCTGCGAAAGCCTGCACCTACAGATATTGGCACGGCTGGTGAATTTGCTCAGCCGCAGTGATCTGGTTGAGGCGCTGCACAACGCAAGCACCCCCCAGCGCTTTGTCGAGCTGATCGCCAAGGCGGAAAACGCCTGCTTTGCAGACTGAAATCTGATTTGCCCCAGCTTGTGTATAAGCTGGGGCGTTTTGTTTATATCCGCCCGCCGTACCTGCCGCAAACGGTGCGGGCGCATATAGAATGCGCCTCTACAAGACGTTCGTTAATTTGACCAAAAAGTACTTTAAAACGGGCAGAGTATTATACGAATTTACACTTGCTTTAAAGCCCTAAAGCGTGCTATACTTTAAAGCACTAAACCGGCTGCGCTTGAGGGACCTGCCTGATGGCAGGTGTACACCTGAAGAAAAAAGGTGCGCAGCGGGTACTATTGGAGGAATTTACATGAAAAAAGCAGTTTCCCTTATGATGGCCGCCGCCATGACCATGGGTCTGGCCGCCTGCGGTGCTACCGCGTCCACCGACACCGCCGCATCCGCCGCTGATGCCGCTTCCACCACCGAAGCCGCCGAGAGCACCGCAGACAGCGCTGCTGCCGCCGACGGCAAGGTCTACAATGTCGGCATCTGCCAGCTGGTTCAGCACGAGGCACTGGATGCCGCAACGAAGGGCTTCAAGGATGCACTTGTAGAGGCTCTGGGCGAGGGCAATGTGAAGTTTGATGAGCAGAACGCCCTCCGGTGATTCTGCCAACTGCGCCACCATTGTGAACGGCTTCGTTTCCTCCAATGTGGATCTGATTCTGGCCAATGCGACCGCCCCGCTGCAGGCGGCTGCACAGGCAACTGCCGATATTCCCGTTTTGGCACCTCGGTCACGGACTATGCGACTGCGCTGGACATCAGCGACTGGACCGGCACGGTAGGCGGCAACATCTCCGGTACCTCCGATCTGGCCCCGCTGGATCAGCAGGCGGCCATGATTCAGGAGCTTTTCCCGGACGCCAAGACAGTCGGCCTGCTCTACTGCAGCGCCGAGCCGAACTCGGTTTACCAGTGCGATGTCATTGAGGGCTATCTGACGCAGGAGGGCTACACCGTTGCCCGCTACGCCTTCACCGACACGAACGATGTTACCTCGGTGGCACAGACGGCTGCCGACAACTCCGATGTCATCTACATCCCCACCGACAACACCGCTGCCTCCAACACCGAGGCAATCGCCAATGTGGTCCTGCCGGCCAAGGTTCCCGTTGTGGCTGGCGAGGAGGGCATCTGCAACGGCTGCGGCGTTGCCACGCTGTCCATCAGCTACTATGATCTGGCCATGCCACCGGTGAGATGGCCGCCAAGATTCTGGCCAAGGGTGGCGACATTTCTACCATGCCTGTAGAGTACGCACCCAATGTTACCAAGAAATACAACGCCGCCAACTGCGAGGCACTGGGCATCGCCCCGCCGGACGGCTATGAGGCCATTGCTGATAGAACAGCAGCTGTTTAACCACCATCATAACAGCGAGGAAGGGAGGTAAACTTTCTTTCCCCGCTGTTTGGTGCTTATAAAAATTCTGGAGGATGTTTTTATGGAGTTCCTGACCTCCCTGTTGAACTCAATGCCCGGTGCTGCGGCACAGGGCTGATCTGGGGCATTATGGCCATCGGCGTTTATCTTACCTACCGTATTCTGGATGTGGCGGATCTGACCGTTGACGGCTCTCTCGGTACCGGCGGCGCGGTCTGCGTTGTGCTGGTGCTGAACGGTGTGCCGGTGGGGGCTGCCCTTGTGGCCGCCACGCTGGCCGGTATGCTGGCGGGCCTTGTCACAGGCCTGTTCCACACGGCCTGCGGTATCCCCGCAATTCTGGCCGGTATCCTCACCCAGCTGGCGCTCTATTCGGTCAACCTGCGCATTATGGGTACAGGCACGGGCGGCGGCAAGGCTAACCTGCCCATCAGCGTGGACAAGTACGGTCTGCTGGTTTCGGCCCGGTATGTCCGTGCGCTGGCACTCAACAATCCTATTATCGTGCTGCTTATCTTCTGCGCAATCCTTATCGGCGTGCTGTACTGGTTCTTCGGCACAGAGCTTGGCTGCGCACTGCGTGCAACCGGTGCCAACCAGCACATGGCCCGCGCGCAGGGCATCAACACCAATGTGGCCATCGTTCTGGGTCTGATGATCTCCAACGGCCTTGTGGCGCTGTCTGGCGGTCTGCTGGCTCAGTATCAGGCTTCTCTGACATCAACATGGGCGCGGTGCCATCGTCATCGGTCTGGCGGCGGTCATCATCGGTGAGGTCGTGTTCGGCAAGATCTTCCGCAACTTTGCACTGAAGCTGACGGCCTCCGTCATCGGTGCCATCATCTACTACATCGTCATGAACTTTGTGCTGCGCATGGGTCTGTCCACCGACGACCTGAAGCTGCTGACGGCGCTTGTTGTGGCGGTGTTCCTGACCATCCCGTATTGGAAGGGCAGATACTTTACCAAGGTACCCGTGAAAAAGGGAGGCAAGGACAATGCTTGAGATCAAAAATGTATATAAGACCTTCAATGCGGGCACCGTCAACGAGAAGGTGGCCCTCAAGGGGCTGGATCTGACGCTGGAGGATGGCGACTTTGTGACGGTCATCGGCGGCAACGGCGCAGGCAAGTCCACGATGCTGAACGCCGTGGCCGGTGTCTGGCCGGTGGATATGGGCAAGATCCTTATTGACGGGCAGGATGTGACACGCCTTTCGGAGCATCAGCGCGCCAAATACATCGGCCGTGTGTTTCAGGACCCGATGATGGGCACGGCGGCTACCATGCAGATCGATGAAAATCTCGCGCTGGCGGCTCGCCGCGGCCTGCCCCGCACGCTGAAGGTCGGCATCACGAAGAAGGAGCATGACACCTACTATGAGCTGCTCAAGACGCTCGATCTGGGGCTGGAGGAGCGCATGACCAGCAAGGTGGGCCTGCTGTCAGGCGGTCAGCGTCAGGCGGTCACCCTGCTGATGGCAACGCTGAAAAAGCCCAAGCTGCTGCTGCTCGATGAGCACACGGCCGCACTGGACCCCAAGACGGCCGCCAAGGTGCTGACCCTCTCGGAGAAAATCGTTGAGGAAAACCACCTCACAACGCTGATGATCACCCATAACATGAAGGATGCCATCAAGTACGGCAACCGCCTGATCATGATGTATGAGGGTCATATCATCTACGATGTGCGCGGTGAGGAAAAGAAAAATCTGCAGGTCAGCGATCTGCTCAAGCGGTTTGAGCAGGTGAGCGACGGCGAGTTTGCAAACGACCGTATGCTGCTTTCTTAAGGCGGCGCTGTACGGCCCCCGCCGGGGCGGCGGTTGGAATTGCGCAATAGTGCCCTGCTGTTTTAGCCCGGGATGTATCCCGGGCTTTTTGTGTACAGGCACTGCCGCATAGGTGTGGCTGCTGCGGCAGGAAAAAATAGTACGGTAATGGCTGTAATAAAATTGTAATCCGTGACAATTTTTTGAAAAGCATGTTCAAAATGCCGTAAATATGGTATAATCTTTAACATGTATACTAGGTGGGATATGCCTTTCGGCTCCCGTTTTCAATAAGGCAGTACCGTATATTCCCTGTGCCGCTGCAGTGGGCGGTGCTGCCATACATAAGGAGGATACCATTTCCTATGAGCCGCGAACCGTATGAAGGAAAGAAGGGCTTCAGCCCTGCACAGCGCAAGGCCTGTGTTGTGCTGGCGCTCTGTGCGCTGGCAATCGTTTTGAGTATTCTGGCAGCGTGGGTGCTGCCTGCCAAGCTGGGGCTTTTCGCCGGCGGTGCAGGCGCCTATGATAAGGATGCCTATCCGCTGGACACATCGCTGGAGGCTGTGCTGCCGCAGGCCGCTGCAGACGATGCCTACATCACAGCCAGCGTCTTTGCCGGTGACCAGTACGCCGTCACCCTGCAGAAAGACGGCCGCATTACGCTGAATCAGTTTGTCGGGCAGGAGGGGCTCAAGACCTCCAAGGCACTTTCTACCTCCTGTGTCAACTTTGCATCGGATTCCAGCAATTATACGATCCCGCAGGCGATTCCCAAGATGAAGGCCCGCCGCGTTTTTGTGCAGCTTGGCGCCAACGATGTCGATGGCTCGGTCAGCGTGGATTCCTTTATTGCAGACTACAAGCAGTTCCTGCAGAGCATCCGCTCTGCCTATTCCTACTGCGACATCATCGCGGTGGGCATCCCGCCCGTCACGGAGGACAGCACCAACGCTGCCGCGACCCAGACGATCATCGACCAGTTCAATCAGGCTATCGCCGTGGCCTGCAATGATCTGGGCTGCAAGTATCTGAAACAGCGCCGAGGTGCTGAAAAACAAGCCGCGGCTATGCCGAGAGCAGCTACTTTGAGGCCAACGGCTACAGTGCCTCCGGTGCGCGCGCCCTGCTGGAATACGCGAAGTCCCACGCCTACAATACGATGGACAGCCGGCCGGATACCAGCGACATTCCGCAGCGCGCCTCTCAGTCCAGCGGCTCCGGCAGTACGCCGCTGCCCACCGCAACGCCGACAAAGTTCACCGCTAGCTATGAGGTTGAGGACAGCGGCAAGGGCACCCTGACCGGCAACGGCCAGACCGGTGTGTCGAGTGTTGAAATTCAGGCGGAGAGCGGCACCAGCGTCAATGTTACGGCGGTGGCTGCGGACGGCTTCGTCTTTTATAAGTGGAGCGACGGCGTTACGACCGCCACCCGCTACGACAACATCACCAAGGATATCTCCGTCAAGGCTATGTTCAACGATGCCCGCGTGGAGCTGACGCTTGACAAGGGCGATACGGCCATGAAGAAGGGCGAGAGCCTGACTGTGAACGCAACGGTCAAGCTTGGCAGCAAGGCGTATGACGCTACAAATGTGCAGTGGTCCATCAACGATGAGATGGAGAAGAACGGCAGCAGCCTGACCTTTACCCCCGATGCCGCCGGTACCTATGTCATCAAGGCCGGCATCGAGATTAACGGCACCTTCTCGACCGCACAACTGACGGTCACGGTGGCGCAGGATGATCCCACCACAATTTCCATCGCTTATAATACGAATCAAATCACAACGGGAGCCTCGGTGAATTTGACTGCCAATGTTCAGAATGGCAGCGGTGATACGACTTGGAGCTGTGACGGCACTGATTGGAGCGCTACAGGCGGTGCGGCAACCTTCACTGCGGTATCGGCCGGGCAATACACGATCCGCGCCAAGAACAATGGCGTTGAGGCCACCGTCACCATCACAGTGAACAATCCTGCGCCCGTAACTACGCCGGAGCCTGCGCCTACCCCGGCTGCACCCTCGCAGTCTGAAACCACTACCGACTAACCCCCACAGAGGTAAGAATATGGCAATTTACACTTGTGTCCTGCTGGACATCGACAATACGCTTCTTGACTTTGATGCTGCAGAGCGTCAGGCTCTGACCGACATGCTGGCAGAGTATGAGCTGCCCCACGATGAGCACGCCTGCGCCTTTACCATCAGGTAAACCGGGAGCTGTGGGACGCACTGGCCAAGGGGCAGATGAACAAGCAAAAGCTGTTTCAGGTGCGGTTCGGCCGCTTTATGCAGCTATGCAGCTGCCGGATAACGGCAAGGGCAAGGCCATGAACGACCGCTATGAGGAGCTGCTCTCCACCCACGCCGACCTGCTGCCCGGCGCGCTGACCGCGCTTGAGGAGCTGAGTGAGGTGGCAACGCTTGCCATCGTCTCCAACGGCGCTGTTGCTGTGCAGGAGCCCCGCATTGCGGCCTCCGGCATCGACCGCTATATGGACGGCATCTATATCTCTGAAAAAATCGGCGCAGCAAGCCCAGTGCCAAGCTGTTTGAGCATGCCCTGCGTGATCTGGGCATCACGAACCGCAGCCGCGTGCTGATGGTGGGGGACGACCTGCTTGCCGATATCAAGGGCGGCATCAACGCCGGGGTGGACACCTGCTGGTACAACCCCCGGAATGTCGAGAACAAGACCGACATCGCGCCGAAATTCACAGTTGGTTCCTATGAGGAGCTGTACCGCATTGTGATGGAGCCGGAAGAACTGGAAAATCTGGCGTGCGCAACCGCCGCCACAGCAACGAAGCCCTGCTGTAAGCAAGCACAGGGCATACTGCCGCTGCCCGTATATAAGGCGGCGGCATCATTTTGGAATTAAGGATGTACCGCTATGTTGTTGGAACTTCAAAATTTAGGCAAGAGCTTCGGCGAACACGAGGTACTGCATGATGTGACAGCCGGGGTGGAGCGCGGCGACCGCATCGGCATTATCGGCGCCAACGGCACCGGCAAGACAACGCTCCTGCGCATACTGTGCGGCGAGAGCCTGCCCGATGCGGGGACGCGGCGTTCGGCACCGGCGTGACCACCGGCTATCTGGAGCAGAATGCCAGACTGGACCCCACGCTTGATGTCTATGCCACGATGAAGCTGGTGTTCACCCCGGCGCTGGATGCCATGCAGCAGATGGAAGGTCTGCAGAAGCAGCTGGCTGCCGATCCCCACAATGCAGAGCTGACCGATAAGATCGCGCACTGCACCGCTGTGGTGGATGCGATGGATGCCTACAATATGGATACCCAGATCAAAAAGGTGCTGAACGGCATGGGATTCCCGGCCGACACATGGACAAAGGCGGCGGGGTACTCTCCGGCGGCGAGCAGACCCGCCTGCGTCTGGCCCGTCTGCTGCTGGAGCGGCCCGACCTGCTGATTTTGGACGAGCCTACGAACCATCTCGATCTGGAAACAATGGAATGGCTGGAAAATTACCTGAAGGGCCTACCGCGGCGCGGTGCTGGTCGTCAGCCATGACCGCTATTTTCTGGATGCCGTCTGCACCCGCATCTGGGAGCTGCGCGGCAAGAGCATCAAGACCTACCGCGGCAACTACTCGGCCTATCTGCTCAGCGAGAGGCTGCCGATGAGCGCCAGCAAAAGCTTCACGATGCCGCCGTGGAGAAGGCAGCCAAGCTGCAGGATTATGTGGACCGCAATCTCGTGCGCGCCTCCACCACCAAAATGGCGCAGAGCGTCGCAGGCAGCTTGAAAAGCTGGAAATCGTGGAGGCACCCACCGCAGAGGCGTGGGAGCTGAACTTCCGCTTTGAGTATGACATTGAGCCGTATGATGAGCTGGTCATCATGAAAACCTGAGCGTTCACATCGGGGAGCGCACCCTCATTGATGCGCTGGACTATGTGGTCCACCGCGGTGATAAGCTTGTCATTGCCGGCCCCAACGGCGCTGGCAAGTCAACGCTTTTGCAGGTGCTGG
>ENA-OQLB01001031-OQLB01001031.1-human-gut-metagenome-genome-assembly--contig:-NODE-1031-length-13216-cov-2.613951_pt1 | contig 13216 bp, 16 predicted proteins | sample MGYA00242656_ERZ504813 | MGnify/ENA primary metagenome ERZ504813 (study PRJEB26092, sample SAMD00036388) | human gut metagenome | host: Homo sapiens | study: EMG produced TPA metagenomics assembly of... | reverse complement strand
AAAGGAAAGAAAATCTACTGGATGCATACGATCCCATTCTGGTCTGATGCGGTGAAGAACGAGCTATGCTTTCAGGAAAAAGCACAGATTGTCGGCTGTGAACTGAGTCACGTCTGTGAGCCGGATTTTGATCCGGAGAAGCCTTATGAGGCAATGGCGAGACGTATGGTATATCATGCATTAAATGGAAGCGCGATCAGAAGAATCGAAGCAGGAATCCGTCATGCAAAGGAGACAGGAGCAGACGGTGCTGTTTGGTTCGGACACTGGGGATGTAAGCATACCCTTGGAGCAGCACAGCTTGCCAAGCGCAAATTCGAAGAACAGGGAATCCCGCTTCTGATCCTGGACGGCGATGGATGCGACAGAAGTCATGGCGGAGAAGGGCAGACATCTACCAGACTCGGGGCATTCTTAGAGATGCTGAATACAGAAACGGATGAAAATACGGACAGACAGGAGGAATCGCACGATGAATAAAACATATTATGTCTGTAAATATACCCAATCGAACTCTTAGAAGCGTTCGGCGGGGAATGTCAGAACCTGAATGAGATGCCGCAGGGCTTTGACCATGCGGATCAGATAGCGCATCCGAATATCTGTGGATTCGGCAAGGCCCTGCTGGAAGCTGTTATGAGTGGAAAAGTAAAGGAACTGGTGTTGGTCAACTGCTGTGACACGATTCGGAGTGTGTATGATATTCTGGAAGACAGCGGGAAACTGGATTTCTTATATATGATTGATGTACTTCACTGTGATGCAGAATGCAGCAGGGAACGTACAGCAGTGCAGTTAAAAGGTCTTGCGAAAGCATATGGAGAATATAAAGGTACCAGATTTGATGAAGAGAAGTTCCGGCAGGCATTCAAGAAGCCGGAACGCATCGTAAAGCCGCATATCAGTGTGCTGGGTGCACGTATGGGAAATGAACTTTTTGATATGGTACAGAAAAGTATGCCATATCCGGTGGAAAATGATACCTGTGTCAATAACCGTTCGGTGGGCGAGGCAGAGCCGCCAAAAGATCTGGAATTCGATGAGCTGATGGCATGGTATGCGAAAGAACTTCTCGGACAGATTCCATGTATGCGAATGATGGATCACAGCGGAAGAAAGAGATTATATAACGATCCCGGATTAAAAGGAATCATTTATCATACTGTGAAATTCTGCGATTTTTACAGTTTTGAATATGCACAGATCAAGCAGAATGTGACCGTGCCGCTTCTGAAGATCGAATCGGATTATACGGTGCAGAGCAGCGGGCAGCTTCTGACAAGATAGAAGCATTTGCAGAGAGCATGAATATGGAACAACTGGAAGGGAAGGAACTGAAGATGGGAAAAGGATATTTTGCCGGAATAGACAGCGGATCAACAAGTACAGATGTAGTAATTCTTGATAAAGACCAAAATATCGTGACAGGGATCATCCTGCCGACAGGTGCGGGAGCAGCAATCGGAGCAGAGCGTGCACTGGAAGAAGCACTGAAGGATGCGGGACTTCAGAGAGAAGACATCGATGCAATGGTTACAACCGGATACGGAAGAACGGCCATTTCTGATGGAGATAAGAGTATTACAGAGATTACCTGTCATGCAAGAGGGGCACATTTCCTGAACCCGGAAGTCCGTACTGTTATTGATATCGGAGGTCAGGACAGCAAGGTCATCCGTCTGGATGAGAACGGGGCTGTAGCCAATTTCGTTATGAATGATAAATGTGCTGCAGGAACAGGAAGATTCCTGGAAATGATGGCAAGAACGATGGAAATGAGCCTGGATGATATGGGAAAGGCAGGTCTGTCATATAAGGAAGACATTACGATCTCCAGTATGTGTACCGTATTTGCAGAATCCGAAGTCGTATCACTGATTGCACAGAATAAGGCTACTGATGATATCGTACACGGACTGAATAAAGCCGTTGCATCCAAGACGGCAGCACTGGCAAAACGTGTCGGCGGCGAGGAACGTTATATGATGACCGGAGGCGTGTCCAAGAACCAGGGATTGGTGAAGACACTGGAAGAGAAGCTTGGTACAACATTGGTGATCAGTGATAAGGCACAGCTTTGCGGAGCACTGGGAGCAGCATTGTTTGCAAAGGATATGGTTATAGAATAAAGAATCTTAGCAAGATCTTAGCGAAAGAAAAATAGATAGGATTAGAATTTTGTGATAATATAATGAATATATTGAATAGTCAGAAAACTGTAGAAAAATTAACACAGAAAGGCATGAATATTTATTGAAATTATATTGGACAAAATTAATGGAGAAATTAAAAGAGTCATTGGAAGCGGTGGTGCCGATCATTGTGATCGTATTGATTTTAAGCTTTACGATCGCACCGGTGCCGCCGGGCATTCTGATGGCTTTTATTATTGGAGCAATCCTTCTGATAGTAGGAATGATGTTCTTTACACTGGGTGCAGAGATGTCGATGACACCGATGGGAGAGAGGATCGGAACCCGGATCGCACAGTCAAAAAGGCTGCCGGTGATCATCGGGTTGTGTTTTGTACTTGGATTTATCATCACAATATCGGAGCCGGATCTGCAGGTGCTGGCCGGGCAGGTACCTTCGGTATCAAATATGACACTGATTCTGGCGGTTGCGTGGGAGTTGGAATTTTTCTGGTGGCCGCTGTATTGCGTATGTTATTTTCAAAACCGCTGTCCTATATGCTGTTGATCTTTTATCCGGTGGTGTTTATCCTGACATTTTTTGTATCGAAGGACTTTCTGGCGATTGCATTTGATTCGGGCGGCGTGACGACCGGACCGATGACGGTGCCGTTTATCATGGCACTGGGAATCGGATTCTCTGCGGTACGTAGTGATAAATACGCAGAGACGGACAGCTTCGGTCTGGTATCGTTGTGTTCGATCGGCCGGTGCTGGCGGTACTGCTTCTTGGTATTATCTATCATCCACAGGGCGGCAGCTATTCCGAGACTGTAATACCGGATGCAGAGACATCTGTAGCATTGTGGAAATTATTCGAGTCCGGAATCCCACATTATATGAAGGAAATCGGTGGCTCACTGCTTCCGATCATTCTGTTCTTCACATTCTTTCAGGTGGTATCCCTGAAATTAAAAAAGAAAACGCTGATCAAAATTTTGGTCGGTATCCTGTATACATATATTGGACTGGTATTATTCCTGACAGGGGTAAATGTAGGATTTATGCCGGTAGGTAATTATCTGGGACAGGTGATCGCAGGGCTTCCTTACCGCTGGGTGATCATCCCGATCGGTATGCTGATCGGTTACTTTATCGTAAAGGCAGAGCCGGCGGTATATGTGCTGATGGAGCAGGTAGAAGAGCTGACCTCCGGAGCAATACCGGGAAAAGCAATGGGATATAGCCTGTCGCTTGGCGTTGCATTTTCCCTTGGATTGGCGATGATACGTGTGCTGACAGGTATCTCGATTTTGTGGTTTCTGGTTCCGGGATATGCACTGGCGTTGGTTCTGACGATATCTGTGCCAAAGATATTTACGGCAATCGCATTCGACTCAGGTGGTGTTGCTTCCGGACCGATGACGGCAACTTTTTTACTTCCGTTTGCACAGGGAGCATGTGAAGCGGTTGGCGGAAATGTGGTAACGGATGCATTTGGAGTGGTAGCAATGGTAGCAATGACACCGCTTATCACGATACAGATCCTGGGTGTGGTGTATCAGTATCAGGAGCGTAAGAAGGATAAAGACGAGATGCTCGCAGAGCCGATCAAAGTACTGCCATTGGAGGCATATGGGGATGCGGATATCATAGAGTTGTAAGGGAGAATTCATGAGCAAGGTATATATGATGGTGACCATCACGAACAGAAACAAACGAAAAGATTTCCAGACATTTTTTAAAGAGTACGGACTTCCTGTATTTCTGGAAACGATCGGAAGGGGGACGGCACAGAGTGAAGTGCTGGATTATTTCGGCCTGGAAGAGTCGGAAAAGTTGTTATTTCTTGCAATCGTTACAGGAGAGACCTGGAAAAAGCTGCGCCGGGGACTGATCACGAAGATGCTGATCGATGTACCAGGGACAGGGGTATCATTCATTGTGCCGCTTAGCAGCGTGGGCGGAAGAAAGACACTGCAGTTTCTTGTAAATGAACAGGAATTTGAAAAAGAGGAGGAGACTTCGATGAAAGATACAGACTATGAACTTCTGGTAGCAATCGCAAATCAGGGATATATCGATACGGTCATGGATGCGGCAAGAGCGGCAAAGGCCGGCGGAGGGACTGTGATCCATGCAAAAGGAACTGGGATGGAGCTTGCAAAGAAATATCTTGGGGTATCACTGGTGGAAGAAAAAAGAGGTCATTCTGATCGTAACTAAGAGCAGAGAGAAGAATCAGATCATGAAAGCAATCATGGAGCAGGCCGGTCTCGACAGCAAAGAACGTACGATTGTGTTCTCGCTGCCGGTGACCAGTGTTGCGGGGATACGGATGCTGGAGGAAGATATTCAGGATGATTTGTTATAGGTTGCCTGAAAATTTTATGGAATTCAGTATTTTATACAAATCTTTTTTTAATACATCATTTTCAATATCTTGCACTGCATTGAAACTTCGGACGCCTACTCCGATAATATAATCACCATTTTGAATATATGCCTGTTCAAATGCAATCGTTTTTTGCTCCTTTTTGAATCCGAGAGCCATGTAAAAGATATGATACAGGATTCTGGATGAAGAAATGAATTCTTCATCCGGATCATATGGCCAGTACTCTGTAACTTCATTGCAGGTATGCCCATCTACTGTAAATGTGTCGTTTAAGGTTATCTTTTTAATCACAGAATTCTTGGAAACATTTAACAGGTAGTCCATATCAATGTCGCAATCGTCAGTGATTGCTACACCTTGCTTTTTATAAGAGATAATCTCAAGAGTAAATACTTCTTCATCTAAGTCATCAGAGGATAAAATAATTGTGTATGAAGCTTCGTTTTTATCTGTACAATTCTCTGTATCGATATGGTATCCATCTGGAACGGTATAGGTCAGAAGCTGATTGATATTTTCACCGGTGTAGTTTACCGGTGTTTCCTGTGAGGTTTTGTCAGTTTTGGAACTGCCGCAAGAGGCTGAGACTATCATGATAAGTGGAAATCATAATGAACTTGTAAAAAGATATTTTCCTTTCATAGTAACCACCGCTTTCTTTGAAACATTCTTTTTGGGAAACGAGAGAAAATGATAAGCTATATAAGGGTTTTGTTGATAATTTATTATAGCATATAGCTTTTAAACAAGCATTAAATTTTGCTGAAAAAAGAAACGACAAACGCCACAAACCTTTCGGCCTGTGGCGTTCGTTGTCGTTATAGTTATCTAAAGGAATGAGGGATTATCGAACTGGTTTATATTGTGTTACAAAGTGTTGTAAAGCCCGGAATTACAGGCTTTTTTAAAATTGACTTACATATAAAGTGTTATATTTATTTATCCTGATTTGACCGAAATTTGCCCCGAGATTCTTTGTTTGGATTTGTTTGAAAATAGTTTGATAAAAATAAAATAGAATGAAATATTTGAAATAAACATAAAAAAATATAGACAAAATAGGGAATAAGATATAATATTAAAGTAAATATATAATCTAAGGAGGAAGGATATTTATGAGAAAAATTTTTAAACGATTTGCTTCACTTTTGACAATCTTTATATTGACTATTATGTCAATAGTTCCTGTCCATGCATCGGAGAATACTTCTGTTGTAAATGTTACGGATGATTTGGCGATACAGATGGCAGAACGTTTTGCAAAGGGAATAGGAGAAAATAGCAATATTGTTGCTAATAATCCGAGAAAATTTTATGATACAACAGGTCAAGCTATTGGATATATTGTAAATTACAATTTAGAAAACAAACCATATGGATATGTAGTTTTTGATACTACGTGTGAATCTTTGATATCAGAATACTCATTTGGTAATAATTCAGCAAATCCATATGAGGTGATTTATCAAAGTGAAGCAAATGTATTTAGTGAAAAAGCAAATACCTCTGAAATATATAAAATAGCTCCGTTTGAATATGGTATTGTTGATAATTTGGGAAAGATTAGAACGAATTATGGTGAAACATTAGAAAAAACAGTACTGTCCTTGAATGAGAGTAGGGGAAAAGACCCAGCTACTTGGATGAGGTTTTGCTAGATATTGATGAAGTTTATGAAAACTACACGCTTGTTTCAACAAATCATCTTCAAGAATTTATTTCCTTTAATGAGCCGTATATAGAAAGTGTAACAGGACATTATGCATGTGCAGTTAGTGCATTATTAGCATGTGGTGCATATTATAATGCTGTTGATTATACAGATATTGCAGGTGATTATATGGATATTTGGGATTCAACAGGAACGACAGTTTCATCGGAGAGTGGAGGAATAACATATGGTTCAACAACTATTGGCAATATTGGACCTGGATTTGTGGACTTTTGTGCTGGAAAGAATGTTTCTGTAACACAAAATACTGACTATAGTCCCAATTATAATTTTTTCACTAATTGCATTGATAGAGGAGATATAGCAGTTGTCCATTGTGGTATAATTAGCAGTGATACTGGAGAACGTGCGGGGCATTCAATGGCAGCAGAGGGATATGCAACTTTGCGAGCATATAATTCTGGAAATACAGTACATACATTGATGGTATTTGATGGATGGGGGGATACAGTACGTTATTTGAATTTTGATTTTGATAGTTGGACAGACATATCGGGGACTACATTTAATGGATAAGAAACGATTGATTTTGTTAATCATACTTTTGCTTGCAATAGTATTAATTGTGCTTGGCGTAAAAGGAAATGTTTTTAAGGAGAATCGTCAAAATATGGAGTTGCGTTCTAGTGGAGATGATAATTCTCATTGGTTTCATTTGAGTGGGGTTGTTGTAGAGAAAACTTTTGATACACTTTTAATAGAACTAAATGAGAAGGAAGAAGTAGTCTATTTTTTGATACGACAAAAGTTAGTTTAGATTGTACTAAGTGTAAAGGTGATCTAGAACAAGTATCAGAAGGAAATGTTATTAAATTTTATTTTTTTAAGTATAATATTGATGGTGAAACGGTAAAAATTGAAAGAATAGTAAGATAAAAGTATAAGTAAGAGTTCTGCTATCAGAACATTATTATTAGTGAGGTAAAGGAACAAGGCGAAGCCGAGACGCCGTAGGGCAGTCCTTTACGGAACGGACACAGCCAATACCATCATGATACATAAGAGGACTTGAAAGGTCACAAACCTTGCAAGTCCTCTTGTTTATCTTATGGGTTACTTCTGTCGGATTGCATTTTCCAATAGACCGCTTCTTTCGTGGCTTCTCGGAAAAAGCTATCCTGTCTGGTATATGCCAGATGTTCATTCTGGATATAAGCGTCTGATTCGCAATCATATTCGTAAGGGATTACCTGTGCTGTTCCCTGTTTTTCATCAATTCCATAGATAATTACTTTGGAATCTCTCAATGCCAGTCCGAGTGTCAGAAAGCCGGAAGTGAAATAATTGTTGTTGTGTGGAGCGGTTATGCTTTTCAGTGCATGAAAGAAGTCTGCTACTTCCTCAGTCTGTCCATTCTCAAAAGCCGGAATGATATGTAAGGTGTTGTTTGCCTTATCTGCATATGCCCGGCAGACCAGAACGGAAGAATCCGCTTTTTGTATGATACCGTCAAAATAATCGCCGGAGTATGCAGTTGGCTGATAGAAAATGGCGGTTTCTTTTGTTGTAAGGTTATGATAAGTCAGAAAGCCGTTTACAAGCCGGACAATTTCGATATCATCCCCGTAGGTAAATCCGTTCTGCTCTAAAAGAGAATAGAAAGTTCTGGTAAATTCTTCCGGCAGTTCAATCCCCAGTTTTTCTGTGATAAGCATATCTACATATTCTTTAAATGAACCATACAGAAGTTCATTCAGCGTCATATTGCCCAACGTGGCAATCTGCTTCAAGCGTTTCTCATTGGGAAGATTCACACCCTTTTCCCAACTGTTTACAGAGCCTTTCGGGGCATTATCTATGATTTCCCCAAACTTCTGCATACTGTAACCGTATTTCTTGCGTATCTGTAAAATTCGTTTTCCTACTGCTTCTTTATTCACAAACATATGCACACCTCGTTTCTGTTTTCATCATAACACAAGATAAGGATAAATGTAAGGGTAAAATTATAATAAGTTATAAAAAGATATAGTTAAGCGTTTGAAATACAAAAATAAAAAGTAAAGGGAAAAAGTAAAATAATTGTTGACAAGAAGAAAAAAACAGGTCTATGATGAGGTTAAGAGGTAAGGAGAAAAGTAATGAAATAAATATAGACGTGGATATGAAAAGGACTTGTCACACTTACCAGACACTCATTCACCATGATTTCAAAAAAGGAGAAATGTAGCATGCAGATTACATTGACAAAAGAACAGGTCAGAGAAGCGTTCGGGGAACTCCGTTACATGGGAGCAGACTACTGCTATAAGTATGATAAGGAAACCCGGAAGAAAACCGAGGAAGTGGAAGCATTGAAACTTCACCTCGGAAGCATGAAACTTGGAAACAGCGTAGATATCCGTCTGGAAGCAACAGAACTTCCAAAGGTAGAGCCTTACACAGTGGTAGAACTAGAAGAAGCGGTATATGCCCCTTATGTGCAGAGAGGAAACTTCCCAGTATTGGTGGACAGAATCTCCTGCAAGGGTATCCGTGTTGTTACCGGAAAAGGAAACGTGTAGAGACTGTTCCCGGAAATTCTCTGCGGACTGCTCCGTACAGCGTGAAAGGAGCAAAGGGAGTAGAGGAAGTTCCGGGAACGTGGCGAAAGCCACGGCATACTACGAAAGGCAGGGATGATGATAACAGAGGTAATGAAAATTTCAGAACCCCCCTATACTAACAGGGGGGTAACTCGTCAGAAAGAAGATTTGACAGCACTGATTGACTGGTGTCAGATTACTGTCAAAGGTGTAGACGTGTTCATAATCATAGAAGATATCTTGCGGATTCCACTGAGTTTTATGGAACTGCATGGTAAGGAAAAAGGAATTGCTGGACACGAACTGATAGCAAGATTTGACAATATCAAGATTCTGAAACCGACAGGAAATGCACAGTATGAGGGATTTCAGATTCTTATGAGTGGTTCGGGGTGCAGGAATTATGAAAATTTCCTTATGATGAATAAGGAAACATGGTTTGATTTTCTGGAAAGAGTTTGCAGATACCCGGTGAATTTTCCGAGGATAGACTTGGCAATCGACGATACAAAGCCTTATCTGTCTATCCCGGAATTGATTCGTCTGAAAACGAGGGGCTGATATCTAGTCAGTTGCGTGATACAGCAGAGAATCGTTCTGATAGACTGAAAGAGGATGAAATAGAAGCGCAGGGAAAAACACTATATCTCGGCAGTAAACACAGTGATTTTCGGATTACATTCTATGAAAAGGGATATGAACAGGCAGAAAAGTTCGGAAAAGAACTCAACCCGGACTGGAACAGATATGAACTTCGATTCCGGCACAAAAAAGCGGTCAGATTAGTAGAAGAACTTCTGAAAGACAGGGATGTGGCACGGATTGCGTTGTCTGTATTAAACGAGAAAGTGCGGTTTTTACAGAAGCCGGAAAACAGCACGGTTACAAGAAAACGGCTTTATCCTACTTATCCCCCGTGGGAAGAACTCATGCAGGATGTAGGGAAGATAAAGTTGACCATGAATCCAGAGAAAAAGACACTGGAACGAACATGGCAGTGGCTGAACGTAGCAGTTTCGCCCTCTTTAAAGCTAATGGATAAAATCGGAAAACTGGATAACAGAGATTATATCCGCCAGCTAATAGAACGGGGGCAGATGAACGAAGAACAACAACGCATATATGAGGACTATAAAAAATCTTTCCTTTTGAGGGAAGAAGAAAGGAGAATCTTTGACAGAACATACACAGAACACGATACAGACAAAGAAAGCCTTACAGTGAATGAAGCGTCAGAGTATACGGGAATTGGAAGAAATAATCTGCGAAAGCTGATTACATGGCAGAAGATTCCGGTCATAAGGATTGGAAATAAGATTCTTATACGCTCTGAGGTTTTAGACCAGTTTTTGAAGAAAAACGAAGGGCATAATCTGAAAAATAAATATGAAGTAATTGCAGTATAAACACAAATAAGCATATAATACTGTCAGACCAGTTCTGATAGTCCTTGCACGGAAAGGAGCGTGCAGATTGGGCAAGGACTTAAAAGGAAATCCATTACCGCCGGGAATTATGCAGAGAAAAAGCGGAATTTACAGAGGGCGGTTTTATTACAAAGGAGAAACGTATACAAAAGATAATGCGGACTTAAAAAAGTTAGTTCAAGAAATGGAAGATTTACGCTATGAAGTCAAGCATGGGTTGAAAGGAAAGGGCGATAATATCACTCTGGATACATGGTTTGATATCTGGCTGAATACCCATAAGAAGCGGACTATCAAGGAGAGTACACAAGTACGTTATGATGATTTTTACAGACGTTACATAAAGAAGCAGATAGGAAAACAACGTGTGGCAGATTTTAATCCGATTATTTTGGAACGTCTGCTTCAGAATATGGCAGATGATGATTACAGCACAAAGACTATACGGGATGTGTATAATATTCTCAATGCTATGTTCAAATATGCAGTGCATAACAGGATTCTTACATTCAACCCATGTGCAGGAGTGGAAGTTCCCAAAACAAAGACAAAACAGATACGGGTACTGACTGTGAAAGAACAACGGGAAGTATTGGAACACGCAAAGGAGAGAATACACGAGAATCTCATACAGGTAGCACTCGGAACGGGAATGCGTGGCGGAGAACTGCTTGGGCTTACATGGGATGATGTAGATTTTCGGAAACGGGAAATTTCTGTAAATAAAACGTTGGTGTATATCAAAGATAAGGAAACAAAGAAGTATGTATTCAAGTACCAGACACCAAAGACAAAGAACAGTATACGGACGATTCCCATGCAGGACAGTGTGTATAAGGCTTTAAAACGTCAGTGGATTCAGTTGAAAGAAATGCAGTTGTCAGCTAGTGAATGGCAACCATTAGAGGGATTTGAAAATCTTGTGTTTGTTGGAAAGAACGGAAAACCGATTACAGAACACACCTTTCAAGTGACGTTAGACTGGATAGAAAAATCTATCAATAAGGAACGAAAAAAGCAGGCAGAGAAAAACAAGACAGTGTTTATACCGATTCCGCATTTTTATCCACATGCACTTCGTCATACTTTTGCAACGCGTTGTTTTGAAGCCGGGATTGACGCAAAGGTAGTACAAGGATTCCTCGGACATTATTCCATAGCAATCACACTGGATTTGTATACGCACGTCACAGATGATAAAGCAAAATCGGAAATGGATAAATTACAGAATTTGTATAAGGAAATCATATAATCAGAACAAGAATAAGAAAGAGAATAGAAAAGGTGCAACATTTCTTTAGAAAATTATTTGACCGAGATTTGACCGAAGCGGATTTTGCAACAAGTACAGAACAGCGAAAACCCGCTAACCACAAGGGCTAACGGGCTTCGTTGTTTTATAGTTATCTAAAGGAATGAGAGTAAAGTGTTGCACCGGATTCCCGGTGTGCTACTTTATGAGGGGAGATAGTTGAATTTGTCTCTTTCAACTATCTAAGTTTATTATAAAAAACAAATATGTCTAAAGTATGTTAAATTCCTTAAAGAAATCGGAAAAATCTTAAGAAGAACTTAAGAGGTTATAAATAATCTGAAAACGCTACAGTCCAAGTAAAAGCATTGGATCCCGATGCAGAGAAAGGATTTTCAAGGATACTGGAGAAAAAACAATGGAAACAGTGGGAGCTTATTACTGATGCGAGATATAGAGATGGAAGAATAGAATTATACTAATGGGAGTAATATAGTTGTCTGTTTGGTAATGCTGTGTTATGATACGGACAGGGAAACCAAAAGCAGGCGGCTACCCTCCAACTTCGGAGGGATAAAAACACCCTCCAGACGAAAGAAAGGAGGGCGATGCGATGGTTACATATTCTGATATGATTCAGTTTTGTATATTCATTGTTGCCCTTGTAAGTCTTTGTTATGAGATTTTCAAGGGAAAACGAAGATAGCCGCCAACTACCGCGAATAGTTGACGACTATTTATAATAATAGCTGTTAATATTAGCAGGGTAGCCGCTTGCGGTTTCCCTCTTGTGTCTTAAATATAGCATATCTGATAAATAGATTCAAGCAGATCAGAAAATTACTATCTTTTTTATTATCCCGGAATATTTGACTATTCAGTATCACGTTCTGTTGCTTCGGTGTCTGGTACATATTCCAAAAGATCACCGGGTTGGCAGTTTAATGCTTCGCATAATGCAGCTATTGAGTCTGTTGTGATCCGTTTCCCATCGAGAAGATGTATAAGCGTATCCAGAAGAAACGCAACTACAGTAAATCAACAATGGTGGTTATCTCCTGTATTGTACATGGAAGTTTGGCAGCAGCGAAGAAAGAGAGAATAGCACTGACAAGAGAATAGCAAGCGTTGTTTATGGAGTATGCTAAGGACAGCTATTTATACAATTTATTTGCGATTCTATTACGCACTGGATTAAGAAATAAATAGAAATAGTGCAATTTTCGCATGATATTATACAAGAATCACATAGAAATATATCGTATTATTGATGTGGCAGTCTTGAATTGTATGTGAGGAGAAAAACATGGAAGCTAAAAGAAAAACATTAACACAGCTATCTGTGCCAATATGCTTAGAAACTTTATTTTATATGCTTTCAGGTATGGTTGATACGCTTATGCTATCATCTGTAAGTGATCAGGCTGTAGGAGCAGTGGGAACAGCAAATACATATATAGGTGTTTTTATTATTATGTTTGGAGTAATATCATCGGGTATGATAGCCGTTATGTCACAAAATATCGGAGCTGGAAGACCGGGGATAGCATATCAGGCAAGCAACTTGGACTTATATTCAACGCATTGATAGGTATCGTAATGTCTGTCATTCTTGCTACTTTTTCTGGTGGGATACTTAGAATCGTAAGTATTGCTCCGGCTTTGCTTGAGCCGGCTGAAATATATCTTAGAATTGTTGGCGGCACATGTTTTTTAAATGCACTGATTCCTATTTTCTCCAGTTATTTGA
>ENA-OQLB01001030-OQLB01001030.1-human-gut-metagenome-genome-assembly--contig:-NODE-1030-length-13232-cov-5.183976_pt1 | contig 13232 bp, 15 predicted proteins | sample MGYA00242656_ERZ504813 | MGnify/ENA primary metagenome ERZ504813 (study PRJEB26092, sample SAMD00036388) | human gut metagenome | host: Homo sapiens | study: EMG produced TPA metagenomics assembly of... | reverse complement strand
CGTGCGCAAAATGATAAAGGAAGGGAAAAGCGCCGAAGAAATCAAGGCAAGATGGAAAGACGACGTAGAGAAATTCAAGGTACAGCGCAAGCCCTATCTGCTCTACGAAGAATAAAGGGATGTAGATTGACGATTTACGATTACGATTAAAAAATGAACGTGAATTGGAAGAGAACGTCAGAGCGTACATAGGATAATCAAAGTCGTACATATCATCAAAAGAAGTAATTTCAATCGTAAATCGTAAATCATAAAATCGTAAATAACCTCATGACTCCACTTTCCGTAATCATTACCATCGCTGCCTACTTCGTGATATTGTTCACGGTATCTTATATTGCAGGAAGAAAGGCTGACAACGCAGGATTCTTTGTCGGTAACCGCAAGTCATCCTGGTATGTCGTGGCGTTCGCCATGGTCGGTTCCGCCATTTCAGGTGTGACCTATGTATCCGTACCCGGCATGGTTGCCGCCAGCAGCTTCGGTTATCTGCAAATGGTGTTGGGCTTCATTGCCGGACAGCTCATCATAGCCTATCTGCTGGTACCGCTGTTCTACAAAATGAACCTGGTATCCATCTACGAATATCTGGAGAACCGTTTCGGCATGTCTTCCTACCGTACGGGTGCCTGGTTCTTCTTCATCTCCAAAATGCTCGGTGCCGCTGTCCGTCTGTTCCTCGTATGCCTGACGCTGCAACTGCTGGTATTCGAACCTTTCGGACTGCCTTTCCTGCTGAACGTGGCCATCACGGTGGCACTGGTCTGGTTGTACACTTTCCAGGGTGGCGTAAAGTCTCTTATCTGGACAGACTCTCTGAAGACATTCTGCTTGGTGGTGTCGGTCGTACTCTGCATCTGGTATATCGCTTCCGACCTCAATCTGTCATTTATCGGTATGGTAAGCACTATTGCCGACAGTGACATGTCCCGCATCTTCTTCTTCGACGATGTGAACAGCAAGCAGTACTTCTTCAAGCAGTTCCTCGCCGGTGCCTTCACCATGATTGCCATGACCGGGCTGGATCAGGACATGATGCAGCGCAACCTGAGCTGCAAGAACTTCAAGGACTCACAGAAGAACATGATTACCAGTGTCATTTCGCAGTTCTTCGTCATCCTGCTTTTCCTGATGCTGGGCGTGCTGCTCTACATCTTTGCCGCCAACCAGCAGATTGCGGTGGAGAAGAGTGACGAACTGTTCCCGCTGATTGCCACCGGCAACTATTTCCCTGCCATTGTGGGCATACTGTTCATCATCGGCCTGATTTCTTCTGCCTATTCAGCCGCAGGCTCGGCACTCACCGCGCTGACCACTTCCTTCACCGTAGACATTCTGGGAACGAAAGGCAAGTCGGAAGAGACGGTTGTGAAGATGCGCAAGAAAGTGCACATCGGCATGGCGGTTGTCATGGGAATCACCATTTTCGTATTCAATCTTCTCAACAACACCAGTGTCATCGACGCTGTATATATTCTGGCAAGCTATACCTACGGTCCTATCCTGGGTCTGTTTGCTTTCGGCATTTTCATGAAACAACAAGTGCGTGACAAGTACATCCCGTTAGTTGCCATCGCCTCCCCGGTTCTCTGCTTCATTCTGCAGAAGAATTCCGAAGCCTGGTTCGGAGGTTATCAATTCAGCTACGAATTGCTGATTTTCAATGCACTGTTCACTTTCATCGGTCTCTGTCTATTGATTAAGAAAGATAAAAAGAACAATTAACTTAATACATCATCTATGAATGTAAGACGTCAGTTTTTACTTAGTCTGCTTGCCGCCTCCCTCTTCCCCCAATGGGGAGGTGCGCAAGAACTTCCGACGGATGTCCGCCAGGAAATCGGGAAATTCCTGGATACCACCGCACGGAAAGAAGTTTCCGTAGGACGTATCAGCATCGACTCAGTGGCCGTGGAAGGAAATACGCTGCAACTGTTTGCCAACATGAACTGTGCCTATATTCCTTTCCGCGAGGACAATGTAGCCGAAATATACCAGGGCGTAAGTGCCCTGCTACCGGCGGAGTTTACCAAATACAAGCTGCAAATCCGTACCAACAAGCGCAGCATCGAAGAACTGGTTCCCCAAGTCCTGCGTAGTAAAAAAGACAAAAAGACGAAGACATTCAATCCCGTCGCTTCCAAGCCTTTAGTTACCGACATTTCCGCCCCCTACACCCCTACCAACGGCTTGCAGAACCGGCACATCGCCCTATGCAAAGCCACGGCTGGTACTACGAGCCGAAACTCGACCGTTGGGAATGGCAGCGTGCACGTATCTTCCAGACCGTGGAAGACCTCTACACCCAAGCTACGTATTGCCTTTCCTCGTGCCGATGCTGGAAAATGCCGGTGCCAACGTGCTGCTTCCCCGCGAACGCGATTGCCACGACGGCAGAAGTCATCGTAGACAATGACGGTTGCCTGACCGGCCGTTCCGTCTATACAGAAAATTCCGGTGACAAGCTCTGGAGCCAGGGAGCAGGACAAGGCTTCGCCCACCTGCGCCCCCAATACATAGACTTTGAGAATCCTTTCAAGGAAGGCACTTACCGCGCTATAGAAACCATCAAGAAAGGAAACGCAAGCACCGCCGAATGGATTCCCGAAATCCCTTCGACCGGACAATACGCCGTATACGTCTCTTACCAAACCTTGCCAAACAGCGCGGACGATGCCCTTTACACCGTCTATCACAAAGGCGGCACCACGCAGTTCAAGGTAAACCAGCAAATGGGAGGCGGCACCTGGATTTACCTCGGCACCTTCGGCTTCAATGCCGGTCGGAACAATGAATGCAAAGTCGTTCTGAGCAACCTTTCCTCCAAAGTAGGAAGAATCATCACCGCCGACGCCGTGAAGATTGGCGGCGGTATGGGGAACATCGCCCGCCGCATCTCCAACGAGGGCGCTACGGAAAACCTGAAAAGCTCCGACACCCGCAACCTGCAAAACACCCATACAGGCAACATCCAAGACCGTGTAACCTATTCTCCATTGTCCACTATCAATTATCAACTATCTAACTATCCCCGTTTCTGCGAAGCCGCCCGCTACTGGCTGCAATGGGCAGGCATACCGGACAGCGTATATTCAGAAAGCAACGGAAAGAACGACTATACCGACGACTACAAATGCCGTGGTATCTGGGTGAACTACCTTTCCGGAGGCTCTGCCGTGAATCCGACGGAGAGAGGGCTGAACATCCCCGTCAACATGGCCTTCGCTTCCACTCCGATGCAGGAACTACACTGAACGATTCCATCATCGGGACACTCGGCATCTACTATACCAACGCCTACAATGAGAAGTTCGCTAACGGAGCATCACGCTATCTGAGCCACGACCTGACAGACTTGATTCAGTCCAACATCGTGCGTGACGTGCGTACCTCTACGAACCTCAATGGACACGCCGTGGCAAATGGAACCAATCTTACTATGAGGCCCGTGTACCCCGCGTACCTACCATGCTGCTCGAACTGCTTTCCCATCAAAACTTTGCAGACATGCGCTACGGACTGGACCCACGTTTCCGTTTCACCGTAAGCCGCGCCATCTATAAAGGTATGTTGCAGTTCCTCTGCTCACAATACCACATGGATTATGTAGTGCAACCGCTACCGGTAGACCACATGGCCCTGCGCATGACCGGTGAAAATGAAGTGGAACTGACCTGGCGACCCGTAGCGGATGCGTTGGAACCGACTGCCATAGCAGAGAAATACATTGTCTATACCCGCATCGGCGACGGAGATTTCGACAACGGAGTATTGGTGGACGGCAACAGTTACCGCACCACACTCCCCGCCGGCATGGTGTGCAGCTACAAGGTTACCGCTGTCAACAAGGGCGGTGAAAGTTTCCCTTCCGAAATTCTTTCTGCCGGACGGGCGTTCAATTCCAAAGGTACCGTATTGGTGATAAACGGATTCGACCGTATCAGTGCCCCTGCCGACTTTACGGCACCCACCCCCGCCGACACCTCCTTGCCGGATTTCTGGATGAGCAGGACCACGGGGTCCCCTATATCCGGGACATCAGCTACATTGGCAAGATGAAGGAATACCGCCGTTCCATTCCCTGGATGGACGACGATGCCTCCGGTTTCGGCGACAGCTATGGGAACTACGAAACTCAAGTGATTGCAGGAAATACGTTCGATTATCCTGCCATACATGGTGCCGCTATCCTGAAAGCGGGATATTCGTTTGTATCGGTTAGTAATGAAAGTCTCTCCCCCGTAGGAAAGGGAGAGAAGAATACTCCAGTGGATATGAGGGAGTATAGGTATGTGGACTTGATACTTGGGAAGCAATGCCAGACCAAGATGGGACGGGGAGGCGTAAAACCGTTGGAGTTCAAGACTTTCAGCAAACCGATGCAGGAGGCTATTGTGGCTTATTGTAAGCAAGGTGGAAATATCTTTGTTTCGGGCGCTTTTGTAGGAACGGATTTATGGGACAACCGCCTTGCAACTGCCGACGAAGCCGACAAGAAATTTGCGATGGAAGTACTGAAATATAAGTGGCGTGTGGGACAAGCGGCTACAATGGGTAAGGTGAAAAGCGTAGCTTCTCCGTTCCCCGCCCTTTCAGGAAACTATACCTATCACAATGAGCTGAATGCCGATTCGTATGTGGTGGAATCACCGGACGCCATTGAACCGGCAACCAAAGATGCACACACCGTAATGCGGTATTCTGAAAACAACCTGAGTGCCGGTGTGGCCTACCAGGGCGACTACAAGACTTTTGTATTGGGATTCCCTTTTGAATCCATACGTACTGATTCTGAAAGAGAGGCACTCATGAATGCTGTGCTGACATTCTTCAACGACAACAAATAATATCAACCAATCATCATCTATGAACAGAAGACTGTTAATAATTGTCCTGATGGCTTGCCTGCTCCCCCTGGGGATGCAGGCACAGCAAGGGACATTCCGTTTTGCCCAACTGACAGACATTCATCTGACCCCGAACAATCCGAATCCCACTGAGGACTTGCTGCGTTCCATAGCACAGATTAATGCCACCGACAGTATCGACTTTGTCTGGTGACGGGCGACCTGACCGAAGAAGGCGACCGTGCACCATGGAAAAAAGTGAAATCGTGCCTTGACTTGCTGAAAGTACCCTACCACGTAGCCCTTGGCAACCATGAAACGAAATGGAGCGACTCCGGCTGCACCGCTTTCGGAGAAATCTTTGGCGGCGAACGCTTCGAGTTCGAGCATAAGGGATTCCTTTTCCTCGGCTTCAACTCCGGTCCGCTGATGCGTATGGCCTACGGGCATGTAGTGCCGCAAGATATCCGTTGGATGACGGAGGAAATGGAGAAAAATGGCAAAGACAAACCGGTGATACTTGTCACCCACTACCCGCTAATGGACGGGGATGTGGACAACTGGTATGAGGTGACGGATGCGTCCGCCCTTACAACGTGCGCCTGTTTATCGGCGGGCATTATCACAGCAACCGGGATTTACGTTATGACGGCATTCCGGGCGTACTGATGCGCAGCAACCTGCGCGACAAAGAAGGAAAACCGGGTTATGGCATTTACGAAGTAACCAAAGACTCCATCCGTGTATACACGCAACGTATCGGCGAGCCTAAGAAGCAATGGGCTGCCTTCTCGCTGGCCGGGCAATATTACGACCGCAATGGAAAAGCGGAGAAATATCCCGACTTCTCGGTCAACAAGGAATATCTGAAAGTAAAGGAACAATGGATGGTACAGACGGGTGCAGGCATTTACTGCTCGCCCGCCGTAGAAAAAGATAAAGTGTTCGTAGGAGACGATATGGGACGGCTGACAGCCTACGCCTGAAAAACGGCAAAAAGCTATGGAGCTTTGAATCCGGCAAACGTATTGTCGGTACTCCGGCCGTAAGCGAAGGTATCGTTGTATTCGGGTCTGCCGACCGCCACATCTACGGATTGAATGCCAAAGACGGCAACCTGCTCTGGACGGTAAGAGCTGCCGAACCGGTACTCGGAGCCGTGACCATCGCAGACGGTACCGCCTACATCGGTGCCAGTGATGCCACTTTCCGCGCCACAGACATCCATACAGGAAAAGTAATCTGGACCTACACCGGCGTGAAGGGCTACATCGAAACCAAGCCGTTGGTGACGGAAGACAAGGTCATCTTCGGCGCATGGGACAATACACTGTATGCCTTGAACAAGACTGACGGACGTGAGTTGTGGAAATGGACGGGCGGACTGACCCGCATGCACTTCTCTCCTGCCGCCGTATGGCCGGTAGCTGCCGACGGTAAAGTATTCATTACCGACCCGCAACGCGCCATGACCGCTATAGACATCCATACGGGCAATACCGTGTGGCGCACCTTCCAGTCCATGGTGCGCGAGACCATCGGACTTTCCGAAGACGGTGAACGTATCTATAGCAAAACGATGAACGACAGCATTGTTTGCTATGCAGCTCAAGGAGATACTCCGCGGGAGTTGTGGGCAACCAATGTAGGTTTCGGTTATGAGCATGCCCCCTCCATGCAAGTGGAAAAAGAGGGGGTAATGTTTGGCAGTACCAAAGAAGGACTTATCTTCGCACTGGAAGGAAAAACAGGCAAAGTACTGTGGAAACATAAAATAGGAAATTCACTCATCAGTACCGTAGTTCCGTTGAACGGCCACGAAGTTCTATTCACGGCAACCAGCGGGGAAGTGGGACTTCTGAGAATTAAAAATTGAGAATTAAAAATTAAAAGATATATCATGAATAAAATCAGTTGCTTTCTTCCCTACGCAGGAAAAGAACAAGTAGAAAAAACAGTGAATAGCCTACAGGCGACAGGACTTATAGAAGAAATCCGGTTAATCACGACCGATGCCACTCTGGAATCGCTCCCGGACTGCGAAATATTGTTTGTTGACATGCCCTACAGCAGTGCAACTCTCAAGCTATTGCTAATGCAGCCAAGGGAGAATACACATTGCTTTATACCAAAGAGACTACGCTCGAAATGGGTATGTTTGCACTGGAACGTATGATACACATCCTTGAAGATTCAAGCGCCGGTATGGTATATGCCGACCACTACCAAATAGCAGACGGCAAGCAGAGCAACGCTCCGGTAATCGACTACCAATTCGGTTCCTTGAGGGATGACTTCAACTTTGGCTCCCTGCTCCTTTTCAACACCGAAAAACTAAAGGAAGCCGCCGGACACATGAAGTCTGACTACAACTTCGCCGGACTTTACGACCTGCGCTTGAAATTGAGCCAACATTCAAACTTGGTACATATCAACGAATACTTATACAGCGAGGTGGAAAACGATACCCGCAAGAGCGGCGAAAAGATTTTCGACTATGTAGACCCCAAAAACCGTGACCGCCAGATTGAGATGGAGCAGGCATGTACGAACATCTGAAAGAAATCGGGGGATATCTGGCACCGGAGTTCAAGAAGATTGAGTTCTCTGCCGGTAACTTTGAGTATGAAGCTTCGGTCATCATTCCGGTGCGCAACCGTATCCGTACCATCCGCGATGCCATCAAGTCGGTACTGATGCAGAAGACAGACTTCAAATATAATCTTATCATCATCGACAACCACTCCACAGACGGCACAACGGAGGCCATCGACGAATTCAAGGACGACGAACGCCTCATCCATATCGTCCCCGAACGCAACGACCTCGGTATCGGCGGTTGCTGGAATGTAGGTGTACACCACCCCAAGTGTGGCAAGTTTGCCGTGCAGCTGGACAGCGATGACGTATACAAAGACGAAAATACACTCGCCATCATGGTCCGCGCCTTCTACGAGCAGAACTGCGCATGGTAGTAGGCACCTATATGATGACGGACTTCAACATGAACATGATTGCTCCGGGCATCATCGACCACAAGGAATGGACTCCGGCAAACGGACGCAACAACGCCCTCCGCATCAACGGTCTGGGTGCCCCGCGCGCCTTCTATACCCCGGTGCTGCGCGAAGTGAAAGTACCCAATACCAGCTATGGCGAAGACTATGCACTGGGACTGAACTTCTCCCGCCAATACCAGATAGGACGTGTGTACGACGTGGTCTACCTCTGCCGCCGTTGGGACGACAACTCCGATGCCTCACTGGACATCGTGAAAATGAACGGACACAACCTCTACAAAGACCGCATCCGTACCTGGGAACTTCAGGCACGCATAGCGATGAACAAAAACAAGTGATATGAATCAAACGATACACCATCTTCTGACTGGACAATTGGCATCCTGGGAGACGGCACGCAACAACTATGCCGCCCTCTCCGGTGTGCGGGTGAAAGAGCTGAATGTAAACGGGATACTTTATAAGGTACAGTTCAACCCCGCACGCATCGTTTCCTCCGGTGCCAAAGTGGATGCCAAGTCCATCCTGGAACGGAAATGCTTTCTGTGCCCGGCCAATTTGCCGCCGGTACAGAAAGGTATCCCGTTCGGAGGACACTACAATATTCTGGTGAATCCGTTCCCCATCTTCCCCCGCCACCTGACAGTACCGGAACTGGCACATACCCCTCAACGCATAGCCACCCGCTTCACCGACATGCTGGAGCTGGCCGAGGCGCTGACGGATTACACCATCTTCTACAACGGTCCCAAATGTGGTGCTTCCGCCCCCGACCATGCTCATTTCCAGGCAGGAAACAAAGGGTTCATGCCTATTGAAAAGGACTGGCGCGGACAGACTGCCGGGAAAATAGCCGATTATAGGAAAGCAGCACTGTGGTATCTTGACGACGCTCCCCGTGCCACACTTGTGATTGAATCCACCTCCAAAGAGGACGCGGCAGACTTGTTCGACATCATTTACCGTTCTCTGGACGTGAAACCCGAAGAAGACGAGCCGATGATGAACGTACTGGTCCTATACGAGGCCGACCGTTGGGTGGTCTTTGTCTTCCCGCGCGAGAAACACCGCCCCGCCTGCTATACTGCCGAAGGAGAAGCCAATCTGTTGAGCAGCCCGGCATCCGTCGACTTGGGAGGTGTCTTTATCACCCCCGTAGAAAAGGATTTCTTGAAAATCACTGCGGAAGACGTGGCGCAGATATTAAGTGAAGTATGCCTCTCTGCCACAGATTTCCACAAGGTACGGCAGCGTATCAGGGAAAAAATATGACTTCTGAAATCCAAGAACTCTAATTTTAAAGAAATACCATTATGAAAGAGCCCAAAGTACAAGTAGGCATTCTGTTTGAACCGCAGATAGAATTCGTTTTGCTGAATCCGTATCGCATGGACGGAACGGAAGTCAGCGGCAAGCAGGTAGTGACCTACGACGAAGGCAAGATTCTCTGGAATGGACGCCGGTATGACGAACTGCTGTTTGAACCGCAACACGAGCAGACCGATGCCTTCGAACTATTGGACGTTACCATCGGCATCAATTTCCATTGGGAGCGCAAGGAAGACCAGCGTTTTCTGGGTGCTCTCAAAATCATCGTTGAGAATGGAAAGCTCACCGGCATCAACGTCATCCATGTAGAAGATTATCTGACCAGCGTCATCTCCTCCGAGATGAGTGCCACCGCTTCTCTGGAGCTGCTCAAGGCACACGCTGTCATCTCCCGAAGCTGGCTACTGGCACAAATACAAAAGAATAAGGAAATCACCGAAGCCCAAGCTAACTACTCGGCCTTTACGCAGACCGACGAAGAGCTGATTCGCTGGTACGACCGAGAAGACCACACACGTTTCGATGTATGCGCCGACGACCATTGTCAACGCTACCAGGGCATTACACGTGCCTCTACCGATATTGTGAAACAAGCCATCTCTGCTACCCGCGGCCAGGTACTGACATCTGATGGTAAGATTTGCGACGCCCGTTTCTCCAAATGCTGCGGCGGTGCTTTCGAGGAGTTCCAATACTGCTGGGAAGACATCAAATATCCCTATCTTGCCCAACAACGAGACAGCAAAACGCACGCCACACTGCCCGATTTGACGCAGGAAGTCGAAGCGGACCGCTGGATTCGTACCTCCCCCGAAGCATTCTGCAACACCACCGACAAGAAAATCCTCTCGCAGGTACTCAATAACTATGACCAGGAGACTACGGACTTCTATCGCTGGAAAGTGGAATATACCCAAGAAGAGCTTTCAGCCCTCATTCTGAAACGTTCGGGCATCGACTACGGACAAATCATCGATCTTATTCCCATAGCCCGCGGAACCAGCGGACGTCTCTGGAAACTGAAGATTGTGGGAACCAAGCGCACGCTCACCATCGGCAAGGAGCTGGAAATTCGCCGTACGCTCTCTACTTCACACCTCTACAGCTCTGCCTTCGTGGTAGACAAAGAGGAGTTGTCCGCCGAAGGCATTCCCGGACGCTTCATCCTCACCGGCGCCGGTTGGGGGCATGGTGTGGGACTTTGCCAAATAGGTGCAGCCGTGATGGGCGAGCAAGGTATAAGTATGATGCAATACTGCTGCACTACTATATAGGTGCCAGCATTGACAAGCTGTATGAATAATCGAATAGAACACAATAAATCAATATCATGAACCATACAAAAAACATATCGCCATGGGCATGGGTACCCACCTTGTACTTTGCACAAGGCATTCCATATTTTATCGTAAACAACATCTCCGTGATGATGTTTACCAAAATGGGCGTACCGAACGGAGAAATGGCCTTGTTCACAAGCCTGCTCTATCTGCCATGGACTATCAAACCCTTCTGGAGCCCGTTTGTCGACATCATCAAGACCAAAAGATGGTGGACCCTTTCCATGCAGATTCTGATGTCTGTGGCATTCATCCTGCTGACGCTGTCCATTCCACGGCCGGACGAGGCGACTATGGCGGCCGGAACAACCCCCATCAGCATGTTCAGCATCACGCTGATGCTGTTCATCATCACGGCTTTTGCCTCTGCCACACACGACATTGCCGCCGACGGTTCTACATGCTGGCACTGAAACAGAGTGACCAGGCAGCCTTCGTTGGCATCCGAAGCACGTTTTACCGGCTCGCCTCTATCTTCGGACAAGGCGTGCTCGTAGCCATTGCCGGCGCCATCGAACTGAGAACCGAAAACATTCCGCTGTCATGGACCATCACGATGCTGGTTACAGCCGTTCTGTTCAGCCTGGTGACGTTCTATCACCTCTTTGCAGTCCCCAAACCCACCTCAGATAAGTCAACACTGGCTGCCGATGCCGCCACTGCAGGAGCTATATTCAGAGAATTCGGACGAACATTCGCCACCTATTTTACCAAACCGGGCGCATTGCTGGCCATCGTGTTCATGTTGCTGTACCGCCTGCCTGAAGCATTCCTCATCAAAATGTGTATGCCTTTCCTGGTTGCCTCCAAAGAATCGGGAGGTCTGGAACTATCGACAGCAGAAGTAGGTATCGTATACGGCACCATCGGAGTCATATTCCTCACCCTGGGCGGTATCCTCGGAGGATTGTTCGCATCACGCATTGGCTTGAAAAAATCCATCTGGTGGATGGCAGGATGCATGACTCTGCCATGCCTGACGTTTGTCTATCTTGCCATTGCCCAGCCCGACAATCTGTTTGCTATCTCAACCGCCATCGCCATCGAGCAATTTGGCTACGGCTTCGGTTTCACGGCTACATGCTCTACATGATGTACTTCTCCGAAGGTGAATTCAAAACATCCCACTATGCCATCTGTACCGCATTCATGGCACTAAGCATGATGATACCAGGTATGTTTGCGGGATATATCCAGGAGGCTATCGGATATACGGACTTCTTCTGGTTGGTAATGATATGCTGTTTCGCCACGGTTGTTGTCACCATTTTTGCAGACAGAAGGATAGACCCGGAATATGGAAAAAAATGATTAATGGTTAATGATTAATGTTTTGTGAGTAATATTTAGTGATTGGTTATGAAGAGGACTATTATTATATCCTTGCTCTGCCTCCTTTGCGGAGGTGCGATGCAAGCACAGAAGATCAGAATAAAGACCGGTATCGAGGTACTGAAAGAACAGAATTTCCGATGCCTGGAAGGTAAGCGTGTAGGATTGATTACCAACGACGGGGTGGGACAACCGGATGAGGTCCACCATTGACATCCTGCACGAGGCGCCCAACGTGAACCTTGTGGCACTCTACGGCCCCGAACACGGCGTGCGCGGCGATGTGCACGCAGGCGACCATGTGACGGACATCAAAGACGCGACTACCGGACTGCCCGTCTATTCGCTTTACGGAAAGACCCGCAAGGCCACGCCGGACATGCTGAAAGATGTGGATGTATTAGTGTATGATATCCAAGACATCGGTTGCCGTTCCTTTACCTACATCAGCACCATGGGACTGGCCATGGAAGCCGCTGCCGAAAACGGCAAGGAATTCATTGTGCTGGACCGGCCCAATCCCGTAGGCGGATTGAAGATTGAAGGCAACTTGGTTGAAGATGATTGCATTTCTTTTGTAAGCCAGTTTAAAATTCCGTACCTTTACGCCCTCACTTGCGGTGAGCTGGCACTGATGCTCAATGGCGAGAAGATGTTGAAGGATGGGGAACAATGTAATCTCCACATAGTGAAGATGAAAGGCTGGAAACGCAAGATGGATTATACCAAACCGGACTGCAATGGGTTCCCTCCTCTCCACACATTCCACATCCTCATTCTGCATTCTTCTACCCGTCAGCGGCATTCTGGGTGAACTAGGATATATGTCTATCGGCGTGGGGTATACCATTCCGTTCCAGATGTTTGCCGCACCATGGATGGAAGCGGAAAAGCTGGCCGGAAACCTGAACCGTCTGAACGTACCGGGGGTCATCTTCAGACCGATGTACCTAAAGCCGTTCTATAGTGTAGGCAAAGGCGAGTTGCTGCAAGGTGTGCAAGTGCACATCATGGATTTCGGCAAAGCACCGTTGAGCGACCTGCAATTCCTGGTCATGCAGGAAGTCGCCGCCCTCTATCCTGACCGTGCCGTGTTTGACCATGCCGACAAGGGACGTTTCAACATGTTCGACAAAGTAAGCGGTTCGCGGCAGATACGCGAGCGCTTCTCGAAACGGAACCGTTGGGAGGACATACGCGACTACTGGTATAAAGATGCCGAAGACTTCCGTAAGTTGTCGAAAAGTATTATTTATATAAATAAATTTACAGATAAATAAGGAAGGGAAAAGAGCTGATACGGAGACTATTTCAGTCGTATACAGAACCACATTCAGTCGTATACTTAAATATATTCAGTATAC
>ENA-OQLB01001028-OQLB01001028.1-human-gut-metagenome-genome-assembly--contig:-NODE-1028-length-13247-cov-1.660061_pt1 | contig 13247 bp, 24 predicted proteins | sample MGYA00242656_ERZ504813 | MGnify/ENA primary metagenome ERZ504813 (study PRJEB26092, sample SAMD00036388) | human gut metagenome | host: Homo sapiens | study: EMG produced TPA metagenomics assembly of... | reverse complement strand
CCTTCTAACGAACTGTAATCCACTACCCCACATGATCAATATTCTAGACCATCCTCACTCAACAGACCAACTGCATGTCCAGAATTAGGCATTAACATTTTAACTGTCCCCTTAAACGGCGCTACAACTGTATCTGTAGTAGGCTTGATGGCAATTCCTTCCCCCATCATTTTTTCTGAAAAGACAGGATCTGGCACTTCTTCAATTGAAAGTGTCGTCCCGGTTAGTGGTGCTAATACTTCTACTGATTTACTTTTTTTTCTTAAACAAATTTAACATTCCTGATTCCTCCTAGAATAGTATTCCTAATCTAATTTTAACAAATAAAACTAATCCGTACAACATACCAAGCGGAATCAATCCCACTAACATCGCTTTAGTACTATTATTTATAGTGAATTTTTTTTATTGCAAACATTCCTTTACCATACTCTTGGAAAGTACCATAAATGATGAGAAAACTACAAATCATATTAAATGAACTAACTTGATAGACAATTAAGATCCATAACGGAATTAACAATCCATCACGTTTTTTTCGATCTTTAAGATCTTGACAGATATTGCGCATTGCAAGATAACAAAATGGCATTGCTAGAACGAGTAATAATTGTCCCACAATCAAAGGTTCATTAAACATCTTTTCAATATCCCCTTGGGCCATAAATAAATACAAGAATCCAAGAATCAAGATAGGAATACCCACAAATAGATATTTTACAATATCCAAGGCACTCATTCCTTTAAAAAATTTAAATATTGATTGTAGTTTTCCGTACACCATTTTCACTTCCTCCTATTATTTTAATTCTGGCCAATATCCTTTATTTGCTTCAATTAAATCATCTAAAATTTCTTTTGCTACCTTAGCACTTGGTACTGTTTTTGATAATGTTAAAGCTTGCCACATTTTTGATAACTTCCTTCGATCCAAGCTTCAACACATAATTTTTCAACTGATACTTGTTGTTCCATCAAACCTTTTTGGAATTGTGGAATTTCTCCCATTTTTAATGGTTCAGCACCTTCATTACCAACGATACATGGAATTTCAACCATTGCTGTTGGGTCAAAGTTAATTATTGCACCATCGTTAGGAACAATCAACAACATTCTTTCTTTTGTATTAAAAGCAATTGCACAAGCTAAATCGACGATATAAGCAGCATGTGTATCAGTACTAAATCCACAATCTTTAGCAGTTTGTTTCGCTACAATATCAGCAGCTGCCCCAAATACTCTTTTTTCTCGTCCATCCATAACTTCATTAGCACGTGTATATTCTTTATTTGAATGTTCAACTACATAATCTGGATATAAATAATATTTTAAATAAGTATTTGGTAATGTATCAGGATCAACCGCATATACATCTTTAACTTTAGTATAAGTATCAATCCAAGATTGATCGCGATGTTGAAAATCTTCAGTATCAACAGCATAACCAAATTGACGACAATGTTCTTTAATTTTTGGCATTAAATCATTACCTTCTTTATCAGTAATTGATGTCCACCAGCAAAGTGATTTAAACCATAATATCTTACAATCATATCTTTACGTGATTCTAAGCCTAAAATAGTAGCAAAATTTCTTTCAATTCCAATTGGCATATCACAAATATTAATAATTTTAGAATTTGGTCGTAATCTTCTAGTTGCTTCAGCTACGATAGCAGCTGGATTTGAATAATTCAACATCCAGGCATTAGGAGAATACTTTTCCATATAATCCAAAATTTCTAAAACACCACCAATTGAACGCATTCCATATGCTAAACCACCAGGTCCACATGTTTCTTGACCAACAACACCATGTTTAATGGGATTTTTTCATCTAGTTCACGCATTGCGTATAAACCAACACGAATATGTGCCATACAAAAATCAATATCCGTAAATGCCGTTTCTGGATCAGTTGTACAAGAAAAGGCAACTTCTGGATATCTTTCTTTCATTAAAATTCCTAATGCTTCAGCTAATTTATTTTGTCGCTCTGCATTATTATCATATAATTTAATTTGACGAATTGGAAAACGTTCTTGATTTTCCATAAGCATTAGAACAATTCCTGGGGTGAAAGTACTTCCACCGCCAGCAATACAAATAGATGATTGTTTTTTCATTCTTCTTCTCCCCTTTTTATAATAACTTTTCAAATTCTTCTCTTACATAAGGTACTGTTAATCCAACGATAACCTGGAACGCTTTACCTTTAGCAACTAAACCATGAGCACCAGCCTTTTTAAAGACTCCAACCGGTTGTACTAATGTTTCATCTTTAACTGATACTCTTAAGCGAGTTGCACAGTTTGTAACTGATTCTATATTATCTTTACCACCTAATGCCGCTAAGAAAGCTGCTGCTTTACCAGCATCGCCACCTTTAACTTCAATATTTCCAGTTGGATCATTGCTTGTATCCTCTTTAGAAGCTTTATATTCAGCTTTTGAAACCAACTTAACTTCTTCATCATCGTCTTCACGACCAGGTGTTTTAAAATCAAATTTTTCAATGATAAATTTAAATACAATAAACCAAATTCCTGAGAAAACTAGACCAATTACAACTGATAATAAATATTGTTGCCAATGTGCTGATCCAAGTGGAATCCAGTTCAAGCCGCATTAGAAATAATTCCACTTCCAAAGTCACCACTAATTCCAATTAAATATTGTGCTGTTGCTAATGATGCTGCCAAAACAGAATGCACTGCAAACATTACCGGCGCAATAAACAAGAATGTAAATTCAATTGGTTCTGTAATCCCTGCAAACATTGCTGTTAAAGTAACCGGAATCATTAATCCTAATACTTCTTTTTTCTTGTTTTCTTTTGCTGTTGCATAGAATGCCGCACTAATACCTAGTGGAGCGAACATTTTAGAGAAACCATATAATGCATAACCACCAGCTGGGAACAATGTTCTTAATGAAGCTGTTGATTTAGCGATTTCTGGCATTGCTGCTACCCAAGCAGTTTTGATTCCGCCTTCAATTGCAACTGAATCATACATAAACGGCATATAAATAAAATGGTGTAATCCTGTTGGAATCAGAATTCTTTCTAAGAAAGTATACACCCATACCCCTAAGGCGCCAACTGCTAATAATAAATGTTTGAACACCAGCAATTCCATGTTGAACTTGTGGCCAAATAAAGAAGAAAATAACTGCTAATCCAATCATTACAGGAAAACCAATCATCGCCACAAACGAAGAACCTCTAAATACTCCTAACCATTCAGGCAGTTTTGTATCGAAATAACGGTTATGCAACCATACTGCAACACCAGCAACAATCAATGCACCAACCATTCCAGTATCTAACGTTTTAATACTTGCTACACTAGCAAGACCTGTACCACTACCAGCTTCAATTGCGTAATCAATTCCTACAAATGAACCCCAATTGCTTAATAGTGCTGCTAATGCATAATTAAAGGTACAATATAAAACAAATGATTCCATACATGCTCTAGCATTTTGTTTTTTAGCTAGACCAATTGGTAACGAAATAACAAATAATAAGTTGACTTGTCTAAAGATTGTCCATGCTGCTTCTTTTACAACATACCATACTTTAAACCAAGTAGTGTCCGATGCTGCAATACTTCCCATGATGACATCACTTTGGAATACTGTACAAACACCGATGACAATTCCTGAAAAAGCAAATAACAAGACTGGTGTAAACATCGCCCCACCAAATCTTTGAATTTTTTGCATCATATTCTAAACTCTCCTCACTTTTCTAATGTATAGGTCCCTATATGCCTATCTTAACAACATTTAAAAGCGCTTACAATATTTTGAAGGCTGTTTGTACCGATGTTAAGATAATAGCCCATTATCACATTTTAACGTGAAATTTCACAAATAAAAAAGAAGCAAGATTATAAAAATCTTGCTTAATGATCAATTATGATTTTTCTGCCTAATAAACCCGGATAATCCCCTGAGGCAATCTTTTCTAGGTTATCCTGATGAGCAATAAACCATTTATTTTTCTTCTTTAAAATCTTTTTACGCTTTTCTAAAATATCGCCAGTTCCTTTTAATAATAAACAAATAGTTATAAAGCCTTCTTTACTAACCGCTATAGGAGTGTAATGTAAAGTAGCACTATAACATTCAACGATCGTACCTTTCGGAACATAGAAAAGTTCACATTTAGAACTATTATATGTGTCATCTTGCATATCCCATATATGCCCAACTACTAAAATATAATCAGTGACTGCAATAATTGTTTCACTTCCTTGATGATATTCAATTCCACTTAATTCAACATTATCACCGGCGACAATACCTGCAATTATTTCTAAATAACCATAAACACGATGTGACAGCTCAATAATCGAAGACAATTGTTCTACTTCTAAAACGCTAGGAAGATAAAAGTTATCTTGTTTAGCTGCCTGAACAAAGTCTATACAAAATTCAATTGCTTCATCAATATTATTATCAATAACCTTACCATAAGTTCTAAAAGCTTCGTCAGTAATACTTTTGATTGTATATTCAGGATTTAAAGTTTGAATTATTTCTAATGACATCTTACTTACATTGCCTCACTTCAATATCTTTGAGCATATCAATTCTAACTTGATGACGCCCACCTTCATACTCACCAGTTAACCAGGCATCAACAATCATTTTTGCAAGTTCAATTCCTACTACTCGTGCGCCAAAAGCCAGCATATTAGTATTATTATGCTCTCTTGATAATTTGGCTGAATATGGCTCACTACATGTCACACAGCGAATTCCATTTACTTTGTTGGCAGCCAAAGAAATTCCTACGCCTGTTCCGCAGATTACGATACCTTTATCAACCTCACCATTTACAACTGCATTAGCGACCGCTTCACCAGAAACTGGATAATTAAATCTTTCACTGCTATCAGTACCATAATTGATTACTTCATAGCCATATTTTGCTTCAATATACTCTCTGATCACATTTTTATATTCAACTGCAACATGATCATTTCCAATTCCAATTTTCATTTTCTACTCCTCTATCTCAATAATAATATCATTATTACTTTTATTTCCTAAATTACATTTGATTTGTGCATATTGAGCAGTATTTGTCACTACCATCAAGACTGTTGGATCGTAACCAGCTTCTCTAATTGCATCAAAATCAACCTTTAGTAAAATATCGCCACGTACAACCGTATCACCTTGTTTCTTCATTGAGATAAAATGTTTACCGTTTAATTCAACAGTATCAATTCCAACATGAATCAATAATTCTACACCTTTATCCGTCTTAATTCCAACCGCATGTTTTGTAGGAAAAAAACTTACAATTTGACCACCGATTGGGGCAGTTATTTGTTTCTCTGATGCTATGATGCCTACTCCTTTTCCCAATGCTTCACTATTAAATACTTGATCATTTGTATCTTTGATATCAATTACTTTTCCAGCTACTGGTGCACTAATACGATATGGTTCAACTTCTACTTTTTTCTTCCATTTATTAAATAATCCCATTATTTTCACCTATTTATTAACACTTGCCATTCTAAAATATGTATAAGGTCGCCCTTTAATTGAAATACTCAATTGGTGAATATTTTCTGGTGAAGTACATCCCGAAAAGCCACCATCACCAATAGCATGAATATCAGCACCAGTTTCTTTCATCTTTAACGCAATCAAGCGTACCGTATCTGGGTCAGCCCCTTCAACTGAACTATTCAAAAAGCTCATTGCCAGAGTGCCTGGTTTATAACTATGAATGTATTCAACTAGTTCCCGAATCATCGTGACACTGATGCCTGCTCTACTTCCTGGGCTGGTAAATCAATACAATCAGCTCCCGCATCAATCAATTCTTTAATTATCTCTTTAGCATCTCGATTAGCCAGAGGATCTCCGAGCACCTTTTCGTTTATACCATCTTCCCATTTTCCAGCAAAGACGAATAATTGATCACCATACTTTTCCTTGATCCATTTAGTACAAGCAATTACGTCATTAATTGAAGTTCCACTACCAGGATTACCACCCAAAACAATAAAATCAACTCCCATGTCAACACATTTTTGAACATGTTCAGGTGTACAAAGCATTCCTTCACGGCGATATAAAGCTTTTTTACCACCGTCTTCAAATCCCGCTTTGGGACAACCTAAATAAATCCCAAGTGGCCTTTTACAACGTTGCCTTAAGGTTTGGTAAGATAATCCTTGAAGTCCTTTATTATTTTCCATATTATCTAAATCCATTGTATTAAGCATAACCATATCAGCACCAAAAGCAAACATCACCTCAGAATTAGTTATTCCTCTAACTAATCCTTCACCAGCAAATAATAAATGCTGTCCCATGATTACCCGCCTCTGATTAAAATTGATTCTTTCAATTCCATCGGTGTCATTTTTTCAAAATCACTGCCTGAAGCACTAATTAGTCTAATTACATCGCTCATTTTATAGTCCTCTCAATTCTTTAATTATTTCTTGATAACTCTTCTCTTTACCAAATAAAGCACTCGTTCCTAAGATAAAACCTTCTACCCCAATACTTGACAGCATAGCAATCCGCTCCGGCGAACATGCCCCATCAATCATCACTTTATAGCCAAATTCTTCTTTTTTGGCACAAAATTGTTTAAATTTATCATCAACAAAATTTAAATACTTTTGACCAGCAAAACCTGGATTAACACTCATTACCATCACATAATCGACAAGCGATAATGTTTCTTTTACACTTTCATAAGATGTCCCAGGATTTACTACGATTCCAGCTTGCGCTCCAGCATCTTTGATCATTTGCAAAGTTCTAGTTATATGCACATCACTTTCAGGATGGACATATATAATCTTTACCCCTAATTGTGCAAATTTTTTTACATATGCCCCAGGATTTACTACCATCAGATGAACATCACAAGGTTTATTTGCTGTTTTGCAAATATATTCAATATCTTGCAGTCCCATTCCAAAATTTGGAACAAAACTCCCATCCATTACATCAAGGTGAAAATATCAATTCCACTTTCCTCTAATTTTCTTATTTCATTTTCAAGATTACCAAAATTAGCACACATCATTGATGGACATAATAGTTTTTTCATATTTTTTCTCCCCTAAATGTTTCTTAATCATTACTGCGATCGTATCCAAATAGATAAGTCAAAACAGCTGAAGCGACAAATGCAAATACCATTGCAATACAAAATCCTACAAATCCTTCACCAAAAAATAATGGGAATGATAAAACTCCAACTGGTCCCCCCGCTAAAGCTGCAGCATTAACAAATCCAGCAATCCCACCAGAAACTGCTGCACATCCAACTGCAATATAGAAAGGCTTTTTATATTTCAAATTGACCCCGTAAATAGCCGGTTCTGTAATTGAGAAGAATCCAGTTACTGCTGCTGACATTGCATTTTGTCGAATTTGTGAATTTTTTGATTTTAAAGCAACACCTAAAGCTGCACCCGCTTGTGCCCAGTTACTTGGACCAGTCACGGCATTGATAGTATTTCTTCCATACATTGCTAAATTTATTTGTCCAAGTGGAACAATTCCCCAATGTAAACCAAAAACTACTAATACCTGCCATAATCCACCTAAAAGAATTCCACAAATAGTTGGATTTAAATTATAGATCCATGTATAGCCTTCACCGATAAATGATTGTAAATAACTTGTTACTGGACCAATGATCATAAACATTAATGGCACTGTAATCAATAAAGTAATTAATGGCGTTAAAACATTTCGAGCTACTGCATGAATATATTTAGTACACAATTTTTCTAATTTTGACATGAAATATATTGTTACAATAATTGGAACAACAGAAGAACCATAACCTTGAGCTGGGAATAATACATCAAACCCAAACATTTTCATCCCTGTTCACCTTGAACCAATCCTTGAATCGTTGGACTCACTAAAGCCAAACTAATTGCTACTGCAATATATGGATTACATTTAAATTTTTTAGCTGACGTATAAGCTAAATAAATTGGTAAAAACGAATATACTGCATTATATACTTCATTTAAAACAATGTATAAACCACTTTCAGCAGACATTCCTAAAATGCTAGTAGCAAACATCAATAAAGCCCTAATCATCCCGGCTCCAATCAATGCCGGTAAAATTGGAGTAAAAATTCCTGTAACTAATTCAATTACTTGATCAATAAATTTCCCTTTTACCTTTAAATCATCTTTTTCCACTACATCAATTTCTTTTCCTGAAATCCCTGTCAATGCTTCGATTGCATCAAAAGCTTGGGCAACCTCATTACCGATTATAACCTGGAATTGTCCCCCGCTCTCTACTACATTAATAACTCCCTCAATTTTAACAACTTCGTCTTTTGAAGCTTTTCCTTGATCTTTTAATTTAAATCTTAACCGTGTTGCACAATGAGTTAAAGAAGCAATATTTGCTTTACCACCGATATGCTCAATAATTTGAGCTGCCATCTTATTAAAATCCATAAACCCTTTCCTTAGCCAGAATGATCTCTATTCTACTATTTTCCTCTCTTATAGTTTAGATGCAATTTTCTTGCATTTATTTGTGTAAACGTTTAACCTAACTAGTAAAAAAATAACGGCGCCATCACTTTACGTAAACGTTACCTAGATTAAAAATACCATACAAATAGGTAAATGTCAACATTTTTACGTAAACGTTTACGTAAAAATTAATAAAACCTGCTAATATTTACATTCATAGCCTATTCATGTATAATTTATATAATCTTAACAAGCAAGGAGATAACATGGATAATCATAAAAAAAACTATCAATTAAAGATATTGCTGCAATTTCTGGAGTTAGCATTGCAACTGTTTCCAGAGTATTAAATAATAAAGGCGGATATTCAAAAGAAACAGAAGAAAAAATTAATGCTTTAGCTAAATCATATGGCTATGTTTCTAATATGAATGCCAAAAGTCTTAGAGAATCGAAATCACAGACGATTGGTTTAATCGTTCCAGACATCAGCAATGATTTTTTTGCGACTCTAGCATTACATATTGAAAATTATTCAGCAAAACATAACTACTCTGTTTTTATTTGTAATAGTGCAAATAATGTTCAAAAAGAAAAAGATTATTTTAAAAGTTTAGCAAGCAAGTGTGTCGACGGCATTATTTGTATCAGTGGTTTAAATAAATTAACAGAAGACATCATTTATAATGACATTCCCATTGTATGTATAGATCGCTATCCTGAAAATAATAAAACTATTCCTCGAATTTCTAGTGATGATATTCATGCAGCTTTTTTTAGCCACTGAACATTTGATCAAAAAAGGCTGTAGAGATATTGTTTTTATTTCTAGTTTCACCGCTGATTATGAGAAAAAAGAGCGTTATTTAGGATATAAAAAAGCTTTAGATACTTACGGTATTCCACTTGATAAAAATTATATCTTACAAACTCAAGGAAAAGAACCAAGCCAAATTGAAGCTGAAATATTAATAACAGACTTTTTAAAACACAGCGCGAGGATTGATGGTATTTTTGCTTCTAGTGATTTAGCTGCCTTAGGAGCCTTGTATGCACTAAAACGAGCAAATCTTAAAGTTCCCGAACAAGTCAAATTAATCGGATTTGATAATACTTTATATTCACGGTTACCTACCCCTCAATTTCAACAATTGAAAGGAATCCAAAGATGCTTGCTGAAAAGGGCTGTGAAGTTCTATTGAATATGATTCAAGGAAAAGACATTGGTTCGATCGATACAATTGTTCCTGTTGTCTTAGTAGAACGAGAGTCAAGTAAATAAAAACCTCCGCATCAATGATCAATCTTTTCAAAGGGGCAATGAAATAATTAAGTTTCATCAGCTCTAAATACAAGATTGTACCACTAAGCGCAGGTTTTTTAGTTATTCAGCATAATTTTGATTTCCTTGTTGAAATAACTTTTTTTGTTGATAGTTATGGTAATTTGCAAACAATAATTCCGTTAATGCAAAAAACATTGTTGGTGAAGTATATGCTGTTTCGAAAACAATAGGAAAATCACCAAAAAAGATATAAATTGGTTCATCAGCCAGCAAAGATAAACTGTTAGCATTTATCCTAGTAATCGAGATTGTTTTGCTTCCTACTGTCTTGGCCACCTTAGCAATTCTAATTACCGATTCACTTTCTCCCGTCAAAGAAATAATAATCAATAAATCATCCGCAGTGATTGCTCGTGCTAACATATTAATTTCACTATCACCATTAACTAATGTCATAATAATTCCTAATTTCAAAAAATTGGCGCGACAATTCTTTTGCCACTGATCTTTGAATCGTCCCACTAGAAACTACAAAAATACGTTTAGCATGATCAATCATACGACAACAGGTATTGTAATCACGATTTTGTAATTCTCTAATCATTTTAGCGTGATTTTCAAATAATGCATAAATATTTACTGTCTTGCCTAATCCTACATCGGCAAGGGTCTGTTCATTGCGCAAGTAATATTTTAGCTCTGCAAATCCCTCTAACCCAATTTTTTTAGAAAAAACGTAATATCGTTGTCCTTGAAACATTACATTTTTTTCCTAAATCTTCAATTGTGATTTTTGTGCATACTTCACGATGATTATTAATATAATTCCATATATATAAATCACTTTCATTCAAATCATCAAAATGAAGATTTACTAATTCGTTTAATTGCATCTTTTCATCCGTCCTTTATTATTTAAGTATAACAAAAAAATTTTTTGCAATAAATGATAAAATAGCGAAGTTAAAACTTCGCTATTACTACAACAAAATTCAAATAAAGAGATATAGTAAGGGAGTGTTATTATTTGAATTCAGGCCAAAATGCTTTATTAGCTTCAATAAGGTCATCTAGAATCACTTTAGCTAAATCCGTATCAACTACTGTACGATTTAATACTAACGCCTGTAATAATTTCAATTTATTACATTCTAAGAATCCATCAACTGTTAATTTTTCATATGCATATTGATTTTCTAATAATCCTTTATAGAAAGTATCTACTGGATCCATAGCTAGTGGTTCAACACCATTTGCCCCAACCCGACAAGCTACTTCCTACCATCAATCTCACTATCTAAATTTGGAATACATCCTCTATTTTTAGTAATAATTAAGAAAATATCGTTTGTATTATTAGCTATTGATGTTGCTAAATCAACAATGTAAGTAGCATGAACACCGCGATTAGGATCTAATTCATATTTAGTTCCCTTTAAAGCACCTAGTTTAATTACTTCTTTCATCATATTATAAGTATCTTTTTCTTTACCATCCATTACTTCATTTGCACGAGTGTAATTAGGATCTGATTCTTCAACAACATGACGAGGATATAAATAATATTTTAAATATGTATTTGGTAAATACTCAGGAAAATCCTTGACCATTGTTGACATAAAATTATAAGTATCTACCCATGATTTTTCGCGAACATGTTCATCTTCTGAACCTTTTTTAAAAATTTCTCCAGCCATTAGTTGCTCCCGAACAGAAGGCATTAAATCTGCTCCCGTCTTCTTATCATATAAATGAGTAAACCATCCAAAATGGTTTAGTCCAAAATATCGTGGTTCAAAATCTTTACGTTGACATCCTAATAATTTTGCATAAGCATCCATAATTGCAATTGGCATATCACAAATGTTTAAGATACGATAATCATCAGGGAAAATTCGTTTTGTTGCTTCCGCTACAATTGCTGCTGGATTTGAATAATTTAAAATCCATGCTTCTGGAGAATGTTTACGAATTTGTTTAACTAACTCAATAATTGCAGGGACACTGCGTAATCCATAGGCAAAACCACCTGCCCCACATGTTTCCTGACCAACACATCCATGTACTAATGGGATTTTTTCATCCTTTTCACGCATTGGCAAACGTCCCGCTCTAATTTGCATTAAAGCAAAAATCTACATCTTTAAAAGCAACATCAGGATCAGTAGTGTAAATAAATTCTTCCAATTCAGGATAATATTCCCTCATTAAAATTTCACCATATTGTCCCATGATTTCTTGCCGTTCAGCTTCATTATCATATAGAACTACTCGCTTTAAAGGAAATACATCTTTTTTACTTGCAAGCATGGCCATTAAATCTGGATTTCGGTGACTACCACCACCAACAATTACTACATTATATTTTTTCATCTCAAATACCTTCTTTCTATGACTTACTTTAGTCACTTGCTTAAGGTCTCACAATACTTTCAAAGCTAATCGTGCAAAGACCATATACTTAGGTATTCTTCACAAAAAAAGCGTGACTTTTCACAAAAAAAGATCTAGCAATACTAGATCTTAAAGATTAACAATAAATACTTTTCCATTATATGTGATTCTAACTGATTTCTCCCCATTTGCAACAGCATCACTAACTTCAAAAACAAAATGAATCATCCCACTTTGACCCGGAGTCAATACAGTAGTGCTGGCACTAGCTAAATTACTACGATCATCTTTTTCATAAAATGAATTTGCTGGATATTCATTACTATCTTTATCAACCAATTTAGCTACAGCAATATTAGATGCTGTGATGTCACTTTCTGAAATATTTTTTATCGAAGTAGTCAAAACAACAAAACTATTTCCATCATTTTGAACTTGATAATAAGTATATAAACCAACCGGATTAGCAGGCTCCAGCTTTTTTGTAATATTTACTGCTTGTAAAGCAATTTCACCGCGACCATCTAATACAATCGTATCATTTAAATTCTTGCTTTCATAATTTTTAGCAATATCCGTTAATTTAAAACTCATATTCGCTTCTTTAGGATTTTCTTCATCAACAGTAGTAAGCTTAAATTCTATATTATTTTTTAACAAACTTGGTTTAACTTCGGCATAAAAATGCACTTTATTAGTCCCCTCAGCAGCTAAACTTCCACCTTGACTAATTGTTTTTCCATCTTCACTTACCATTGCTGTTGAAGCGACATAATCAGTTTTATCAATAACAAATGTTCCCTTCAACGTACTAGATAGCTTCATTTCCTTTTTTTGTAGATTAGTCATATACATAGTCACATCAATTAATACATTTGTTGACTTAGATGGTTTATAGTATGTATAAAAACTTCCAATTACATCAGGGGTAATTTGCTGTGGTCTACTAATCGTTTCAATTTTATATGAAACTAAATCATCAAATCTTATTTTCTTTTCCTCATTTCAATTTTGCCGGCTCATTCTCTTTACTCCCACCACTACACGCAGTAAGAACCTAAAACC
>ENA-OQLB01001027-OQLB01001027.1-human-gut-metagenome-genome-assembly--contig:-NODE-1027-length-13270-cov-4.553679_pt1 | contig 13270 bp, 12 predicted proteins | sample MGYA00242656_ERZ504813 | MGnify/ENA primary metagenome ERZ504813 (study PRJEB26092, sample SAMD00036388) | human gut metagenome | host: Homo sapiens | study: EMG produced TPA metagenomics assembly of... | reverse complement strand
TGTCATCGTAATGCCGGCCGTACCAAACCGACGCTGTGGAGTGAAGGCGGATCGGGTAGTTACGGGTTTTCCTCGATGCTGGTTTATATAAGCCGCAAGAATGGTGCGTTTTTTTCAGGATTATGGCCGTGTTCTCCATGACCAGGCCATTTATGGAGTGAAACCGGAGGGAAAGCTTTCTGTGGAGTATACTTATGAGACTTTTACCTTTCCCGACGGAGAGAAGTATGAACTTTGCAGACCGGCTTATTCCATATCCGAATGGTATGCTGACAGTATAAAGCCTGAAGATATGTTCTGTACGGTGCGTATCCCGTTGAGACATGTCGGTATGGGGCAAATGATGGCTTTGGAACCTACGGAGATTGAAGCGCTTGCTGCAAAAAGTAATTATCCGGAGTATGGTATAAGTGGCCGTTGCAATTACATTACCGAACGTGGTGTGAGAAGCTTGGGGCTGTCGGGAAATAAGGCTCAACATGCGGATTTGACTGTTGAACTTGGTTTTTCAAGTGATATGGGTGTTACCAATAGCCGCTATCCGGAAGAGATATGCGAGGGGCAGGCCCAGGTGAATCAAGGCAGCATGATGGGGCTTTCTTATGCCCAGTTGGATGTTTCTACAGAAGATATGGAAGATGTTGACTTGTATATGCAGAGTCTTGGTGTTCCTGCACGGCGTAATGTGAATGACCCGCAGGTGATAAGGGGAGAACAGAATTTCTATAAAGCCAAGTGCCATCTTTGCCATGTCACCACGTTGCATACCAAGCCTCGGGGCTCCGTGCTGTTGAACGGTACCCGTTTGCCATGGTTGGGAAGTCAGACAATTCACCCCTATTCGGATTTTTTGCTGCATGATATGGGCTCCGAAATTATGGGAGTCGGTCTGAATGATAACTATGTAAGTGGGTTGGCGCGTGGCAATGAATGGCGCACTACTCCGCTTTGGGGTATCGGGCTTCAGGAAAAGGTAAACGGACATACCTACTTCTTGCACGATGGCCGTGCCCGCAATCTTGTTGAAGCCATAATGTGGCATGGGGGAGAGGGAGAAGCATCGAAAAATCTCTTTAAGAACATGAGCAAGGATGACCGTGATGCCCTGATTGCATTTTTAAATTCACTTTAGAACTAATAAGCTTTATATAAAAAGTAATTATGAAGAAATTTTTATATGTCGCCATGCTGGCTGTTTTGCCTTTGACCGCTATGGCGCAACATGAGGAAGATACGGAGAATGGTGTAGTGTCATTGGCCGGAAGAGAAGGTTTTACCATTGAAACAAAGAAAGGTGACTTTGTTTTCAAGCCTTATCTGTTGGTACAAACGAGTGCTAATTTCAATTGGTATGATGATGAAGGCTTGGATAAGGCTTATAACCAAGATAATATTGCCAATTCGGGTTTTTCCATTCCTTATGCCGTACTTGGCTTTACTGGCAAGGCTTTTGGAAAAGTGGCTTTCAATCTGTCCATCAATGCTGCTGCAAGTGGAGGAGCGCTGTTACAGCAGGCGTGGTTCGATGTACAGCTGAAAAAACAATTTGCGATTCGTGTCGGAAAGTTCAAGACTCCATTCTCGCATGCCTATCTGACAACTCTTGGCGAAACACTGCTTCCCCAGTTGCCGGTTTCTCTGACGTCTTCTGTAATTTTGCCTTATTCGTTGAATGCCGTGACGCCTAATATCGGTACGGGATTTGACCTGGGTGTTGAAGTTCACGGTCTGGTGGCAGATAAGTTCGGTTATGAAGTCGGCTTGTTCAATGGAACCGGAGCTTCCGTGAATACAGCTTCAAAGACGATGAGTGATGACTGGCATATCCCTTCATTGCTGTATGCCGGACGTCTGACTTATATGCCCAAGGGGGTGATGCCTTCCACACAAGGTAATCCTAACCGTTTGAACGAGGATAAGATATTATTCGGTCTTTCGGGTTCTATCAATGTGGAGAGTGAAAATGAGAGTACCAATGATACCCGTGTGGGGTTGGAATTTGCTATGTTGAAGAACAAGCTCTATCTGGCGGCTGAAGCTTATTATATGAATGTAGGTTTCACCAAACGGCAAAAGATAAATGAATCGTATAGCTTTTTAGGCGGTTATGTGCAAGGTGGTTACTTTGTCGCTCCCCGCCTACAGCTTGCCGCACGCTACGATATCTTCAATCGTAACGGTACGGATGACGACGGTTTCCTGAATATGCCTGCTGTAGGTATGAATTACTTTTTCAGAGGATGCAACCTGAAATTGCAGGCAATGTATCAGTATGTAGCCCGTTGGGGACACGACACGCAGCTCGACCGTGATAATGATAATTTAGGTCTGGCCACTCACTCTGCCACGGTGATGCTTCAATATACATTCTAAATGAAGTCAGGAAAGGATTCGTTCTATGAAAAAATAACATTCTTTTCTTTTTCTGCCCGTGCTTCTTATAGGTCTGCATGCATGCGATGAGGGGAGAATTTATGAGAATGCCGTAGTGGCCACGGGTGAAGGACGCACAGTGAAGATGACAGGCCGGATTAGTGGTGTGGATAAGTGGTCGGGCGACTATAGTGTGGTAGTGGCAGGATTTGATGATGAAAGCGATTATGCCATTGTTTCAAAGGTTGTTCCGGTATCCGAATCGGATAATGATGAAATCCAGTTGACAATGTCCGGCATAACGGATGAGGTGACAACAGTCGAGCTATGTGTAATCAATAAGTTGAGAAAGCGCATTGTCAGTTTGGTGGCAATGGAATGTACTGAAATCGCTGATACTATACTTATGGATGCAGGAACAGTTGATGCAAGTATGTACAATGCCATTCAACAAAAAATATTCAATGCCACTTGTACGGCTTGCCATGGTCTTAGCACCACTCCGGGTGGTGGCTTGAATCTGCTGGAAGGACATAGCCATGCTGATCTGGTCAACCGGGCTTCAACGACGGTGGACGGTAAAATGAGGGTTATGCCCGGCAATGCGTCAGAAAGTGTCTTGCATCTCATATTGGGTACGGACATCAGCTCAGATTGGCGTATAGACCATTCTCAGATGATAACCTCATCTGATATGCAGTCTTTGATTGGCAACTGGATTGACGATGGTGCACAGCCGTAATAATGATGGGCCTTACTGGTAATACCGGTACTTTTTGAACAACAACGACTAATTGATATTTAATATGAAAGATAAACAACAACAAACTAATCAATCGGAGAATACCTTAACCGAAATCTTTAAATATGAGTAGAAGCGGGTGTTTCGGAATATCATGTAATGATTCATGCTACCAGACCGGAAGCGACTTATGAAGAACAGCTGAATGCGGTGGTCGACACTTACTGCCAACTACGTGAAAGTGAACTACAAGGTGCTGTTGCCATCTTTAAACGCTACTTTCTAAGTGACGCCGCCAATCAAGCAGATATGCTACTGGCGCTTTCGGCAGAATGTTCGGATTGTGCACTCTCCGTGGTAGAGCAGCCGCCGTTGAACGGTACAAAGATTGCACTGTGGGTCTATCTGCAGAAAGGTGTGGAAACACAGGTGCTTCATAACGGATTGTTCGAAGTGAGACATGGCACCTACCGTCACCTTTGGGGAGGCGGCTCTTTCAATCGTGCTGCCAATTCGGAATACCAGACCCGTCTGCTGTTGAATGACTATGTGATGCAGCTGATGGAACAGGGCTGTAAGCTGGCTGATAATTGCATACGTACCTGGTTCTTTGTACAGAACGTGGATGTGAATTATGCCGGAGTGGTGAAGGCGCGTAATGAGGTGTTTGTTACCCAGGACTTGACGGAGAAGACTCATTATATTTCCAGTACCGGTATCGGTGGCCGTCATGCCGACCCAAAAGTGACGGTTCAGATGGATACTTATGCTGTAGATGGTTTGAAATCTGAACAAATTCACTACCTTTACGCACCGACACATCTGAATCCCACATACGAATACGGTGTGAGTTTCGAGCGAGGTACGTATGTGGATTATGGCGACCGTCGCCAGGTGTTTATTTCGGGTACTGCGAGCATCAATAATAAAGGTGAGGTGGTATGTCCCGGAGACATTCGCAAGCAGACGGAACGTATGTGGGAGAATGTGGAGGCTTTGTTGAAAGAGGCTGGCTGTACGTTTGATGATTTAGGACAGATGATTGTTTATCTGCGGGATGTTGCAGACTATACCGTGGTCAAAGGAATGTATGACGAGCGTTTTCCGGATACTCCGAGAGTGTTTGTATATGCTCCCGTATGTCGTCCGGGTTGGCTGATAGAGATGGAATGTATGGGAGTCAAGTCTTTAGAAAACAAGGAGTTTGCTCCATATTGATTTTTTTACTTTTAATTGATAGCTCTTAATTGAAAAAGTTTCTCATAGCTGTTTATGGTTGTTTGCTGCTCTTACTTGCTGCAACTACGTTTGTAGAGCAGACATACAGTACGGATTTTGTAGAAAAGCATGTTTATCATACGATTTGGTTCTGTTGTTTGTGGGGAGCCCTTGCTGCGATGACTGTTGTTGTGCTTGTAAGACAGCGGTTGTGGCGGCGTCTCCCGACGTTGTTGTTGCATGGCTCCTTCCTCGTGATTTTGGCGGGAGCATGACTACGTTTCTTTGTGGCCGAAAAGGATATGTGCATCTTACTGTCGGCAGTGAGGTGAACTGCTTTTTGGAACAAGACGGCAGGCAGGTTGTAGAGTTACCGTTCACCTTACGTCTGGACAGTTTCCGGATTGAGTACTATCCGGGTACGGATGCTCCTGCAGATTATATCAGCTATATTCACGGTGAGACGCCCGTCTCCATGAACCGTATTCTTTCACGGCAGGGGTTCCGCTTTTATCAGTCTTCCTTTGATGAGGATATGCAGGGGAGCTGGCTGACAGTGAATTATGACCCGTGGGGGATAGGGGTTACCTATAGTGGATACCTCTTGTTAGGTGTCTCCATGCTCTGGATGCTGGTCAGCCGGGGTGGAGAGTTCCGCAGGCTGCTGAGGCATCCGTTGTTGAAGAAGGGAGGAATGTTTGTTCTATTGTTGCTGTGTCTGGGAAGTGGGGTACATGCGCAGAAGAGAAGCCTTCCGGCACTGGCACGCAAGCAGGCGGATAGTCTCGCCCGTAAGCAGGTGATTTATAATGACCGTGTGGTTCCTTTCAATACCCTTGCGCGCGATTTTGTACTGAAACTGACGGGAAAACCGTCTTATGGAGGCATGACGCCGGAGCAGGTGATTGGTGGATGGCTTCTGCGTCCGGAAGTTTGGCAGAATGAGCCGATGATTTATATCAAAAACGAGGCACTCCGTCGCCTGCTTCATTTGGAGACACCCTATGCATGTCTGGCTGATTTGTTCGACGGTGAGAAGTATCGCTTGCAGAAGTTCTGGAAGGGGAAGCAAGACCATCATCAGAAAATGACTTCTCTGGAAAAGGCCATTGTAGAGGCGGATGAAAAGGTGGGACTGATTTTGATGCTCCAAAATGGTACATTGATTCGTCCTTTGCCAAAAGACGGGAGTGTGGAGCCTGTTTCCGATACTAAAATACAAGCCGAATTGCTGTATAACCGTATTCCTTTCAGCAAATTGCTGTTCATGTTCAACCTTACGGTGGGGATGCTGGCTTTCTTCCGTCTGCTGTATCGCGGCCTGCGTCGTTCGTCGGCATTGTCAGACTCTTCCGGTAGGATTGTAGCGCTCTCTTTCTCTTCGCGTTTGGCAGATACTTTTTTCCCGTTTTCTCTTTATGCGGCGTTTCTCTTTCAGCTCTTCGGGTATGGCCTGAGGTGGTACATCGGTGGGCGAATACCGTTGGGCAACGGATACGAAACGATGCAGTTCATGGCATTGTGTGCGCTGTTCCTGGCTTGTCTGTTTCGGCGGCGCTTCCCGTTTATGGTGCCTTTCGGCTTTTTGCTGTCCGGTTTTGCCTTGCTAGTGTCTTATTTGGGACAGATGAATCCCCAAATCACTCCCTTGATGCCCGTGCTTGTTTCTCCATGGCTCAGTACGCATGTGTCGTTGATAATGATGTCTTATGCTTTGTTTGCCTTTATGATGCTGAACGGCATACTGGCATTGTGTCTTCGCCGTTCAGCCCGGATGTTGATGCTGCTCGGCCGATTGCTGCTTTATCCTGCCGTTTTCTTTTTGGGAGCCGGTATTTTTCTGGGTGCGGTTTGGGCCAATGCTTCTTGGGGGCGATATTGGGCTTGGGACCCGAAGGAAGTATGGGCGCTGATTACCTTTATGGTTTATGGAGCGGCGTTCCATGCGCGCAGCCTACGCATTTTCCGCAGGCCGTTATTCTTCCACATCTATATGATTGTCGCCTTTCTGACAGTCCTGATGACCTATTTTGGGGTGAACTACATCCTTGGAGGAATGCATAGCTATGCCAATGCTTGATTTACGGGTGGTTCTACCTATTATAATGACTGGCTTTTTTCATTATACCTAATTTGAGCGATTGCGCACTGTCTGCCGATGCCTTATCTTTGCAACATCAGATTTGAATGAATTAGTTAGTCATAATTACGTAACCACTTTTATGAAGATAAAAGGATCCCCACTTTCCGATGTGATATCGTGAAGTGGGGATTTGTGTATGGCGTGGCGGATACTGTGGGCAAGGTTGGTTAAGGCTACTTGTCAGACTGCTTGAGCATAGCATGGGGAGGGCTGACATAGGGGATGAGCTTTGTCTTCAGCCTGAAGATGCACATCTCTATGCTGAAGATATACATCTTTACGCTAAAGATGTATATCGCCAGTCACAAGATAAACCTTAATCAATAGCCAGAGGCCTTTTCCCGTATGGGGGAGAATACTTTTGCAAGGGATTCATCCGTTTTTTCCCTATAGGCCGTAGTGGGTAGGGAAACAGTTGCCGGAAGAACCTTATAGAGAGTCCTTGATGTCGCCCAATTCCACCAGCTTGTTCACAATAGCGTAGATGGTAAGCCCTGCCGGAGAATGTATCTGCAGTTTGCGTGCAATGTTACGGCGATGGGTAATGACAGTATGAATGGAGAGGTAGAGTTTGTCGGCGATGGCTTTGTTGGTCATGCCCTTCACAACGCAGGTGATGATTTCTTTTTCGCGCTGGCTCAGGGTTTCTTGTTCGCTGTCTTTTTCCTCTTCCTCCTCGGTGTGCAGCAAGTGGTTGATTTTGGAGGTGATGACATCTATGTCATCGCACATGGCGAAGTTCTCGTCATATTCCTTCAATATGTTGTTGTCAATGACGGAGCATACCATAGCAATGTACTTGATGCCGGATTTTCCGTGTTCTGCCTTGAAGGCGGGCAGGTCGAACCAGCCACCGAAAGTGGGGTTGATGATGATAATGTCTGCCGGATGCATGTGAATATAGTTTTGCAGCGATTCCGGAGAAGAAACCTCAATAGGGTGTGCATTCAAGTTGGGAATACGCTTCAAAACAGCCGTCAGACCACTCCGGATGATGACCGAAGTTTCTGCAATGACAATCTTCAAAGAAGTATTATTGTTCATTTTTCAGTTTCCTTTCTATTTGCGCTACGGCGGGAACAAACATATAATCTTCTACCTGGCAGTGGGTGGCAAGGTCTTGTTCGCAGTTGAATATATCGAACAAGACCGCATTTAGGAGATTGTTGTTCTCCTTTTCCGGGTAGTATTTGATGATGATGTTCTTCAGCTCTTTCAGTTTGGTGTCTATCTGATTATGTTTGCTGGCAAAAGTGGCGATGTTGTATTCGTCCGATAGTCTGTCTTGGAGCAATTGCTCTACATAGGTGAATACGGCCTGGTTTTCATATTCCATGTGGCGGCGTACCTCCTTGGCATATTCATCGAAGAACTTCAGGATGAGGTAGGCTACATCGTTTGTACTGGAACAATCGATGGCTTCGATGAGTTTGCGGCGGATGGCCGGCAGGTTGAAGTCGAGGAAATACGTGTGGGCACGCTTCAGATAATCCATAAGGGCGGGAATGGAAAAGTCACTTTCATTGCCGCTGTAAGAGTATTGTTCTTCGCTGATAAAGTTGGCTACGGCGAGGAATGTGGGGCAATCTACGCCTTGCGCTTCGCAGACGTCCTTCACGCTCTTGTCTCCGAATCCTAATGACAGTCCGAAGCGGCTCATCACCATTAATAAGGAGTAATTGTCACAGATGAGGTCACTCATCTTGTCCGTGGAGCGGTACTTATGTTGCTCATTCATTGTATGTTATTGTTTTTAATTCTTTAATTCGTGCGCAAAGTAACGGCTTTTATCCGAGAACTGCAATCACTATTAGTAGGTATTTTGCTTGTCGGGAGATGGTTGGAGAGTGGTGTTTGCCGGATAAACTAAAAGCTTTAGTTTTATTTAACGAGAGAAATTAGTTTTTGAACTAAATAATTTAGTTATTTGCAGAAAACAAAGAATGTTATGAAAGGATTGACTGCAAAAGAAGAAGAAATCATGGGCTTTTTCTGGGAAAAAAGGACCCTTGTTTGTGAAGGAAATGCTGGCATTCTATGAAGAGCCGAAACCCCATTTCAATACTTTGTCCACCATTGTGAGGGGATTGGAGGATAAGGGATTCCTGAGCCATCATACATATGGTAACACCTATCAGTATTATGCGGTGGTCAGCGAGGAGGATTTTCGCAAGCGGACACTGAAGAACGTTATCAGTAAATATTTCAATAATTCCTACCTCAGCGCAGTGTCGTCTTTGGTGAAGGAAGAGGATATATCCTTGGAAGAATTGAAGCAGTTGATACAAGACGTGGAAAAGGGAAGGGACTGAGATTGTTGAGACTCTAATAACTCTGGCTTATGAAAAATATCGGATTGGTTTGTTTGCTGCTGGTAAGTATTTGCTGCGGATTGCAGGCAAAGAAAATCGTAGAGGTACCCTATTTCATGGCATGCAATACGCGTAGCATTGAAGTGGAGCAAGTGACGCTTGGAAAAGATACGACCTGGCTGGCGGTAAGGCTTTATGGTATGCAGGGCGATAAGGTCAGGATTGATTCGACAGCTGTGTTGCGGGCATCCGGAAAGGATTACGGATATTTGGGAAATACCGGTTTTGCCAGGGATGAGTGGACGCATATTCCCGCTTCCGGTGAAATGGCTGCTGTTTTGAAGTTTAGTCCGCTTCCGATGGATACTGAGAGCTTTGATTTCGTAGAGATGCCGGGTAGTGATGAAGGATGGATAATTTATGGTATACAGCTCAACGGAGAGAAACCTCGGGTGGATATTTCCGAACGTTTGCGGAATAAGAAACCGGATGAGGTTTTGCCATTGCCCGGACCGGAACTGAATGTGGGAAAGACTGTCATAAAGGGGCGGATATTGGGGTATAAACCAGAGTATGGAGTGACGTTACGCTACTATGACTCGCCTTGGTTCTTCATGTATTTCACCGGTAAGGACTTGAAGATAGCGGAGGATGGCACGTTCCGCTATGAGACGGAGGTGCTGTTGCCGAGCGGTGCTACGCTGTGGATATCCCGTTCGAAAATAGAATTGTTTCTCGTTCCGGGTGGAGAACTGGATGTCACAATCAATCTGCCTGAAATATTCTATTCGCAAAGCCGTCTTTTAAGCCGGAAAAGGGATGGTGTAACGGATAGCCGTGTTTGGTTTGAAGGAGACTATGCCGGTCTGAATACCGAGTTGCTGCGGTTCGGTGAAATGAAAAGCTTATCGGGAACTGATGATTTTTATGCAGATATTTGTGGGATGACTCCGCAGGCATATAAAAAGTATCTGTTCAGGCATTATGAAGATGTGCAAAAGAAACTTGTAAAAAACAAGGATATGAGCCAGGCTTGCCGTACTTATATCCGGGCAAATCTGGATATGAATCTGTTCAGCCTTATCTATAATTACAAGAGTAACCTTAGTTATGCCCCGATGCTTTCGGGCAGGAAGGGGGTGAAAAGGGCGGACATGACGGTGGACAGTACCTCATACTTCAAGGAAATACTGCAACTGGATATTCTGCATACCCCCGAACAGAAATATTACAATTATTATACGGACTTTGTGAAGACCGCTACCGGAATTCGGGATAAGTTTGTGCAAGACCCTCTTTGGCCGGACATGCTTCTTGCCGGGCGTGCTTCCCGTAATCTGAGCAAGTACATGCCTTTGACTGAGGAAGAGCGTCGGACGGTGGACAGCATCGCTTCTCCCGACCTCAGGCAATTGTTCCTGATGAGAAACGGGAGGATTGAAGCCGAACTGAAATCAGAGCTGGAAGCTACTAAGGGAAAGACCGGATATAAGATTGTTGAGGTGGAAAAGGAGGTAGCGGCAGACAGTTTGTTGCAGGTCATTACTCGTCCTTATCGTGGCAAGATGGTACTGGTGGATATGTGGAACACCTGGTGTGGTCCTTGTATGCGGGCCATGAAAAGCCTGAAACCGTTGAAAGAGGAGCTGAAAGAGGTGGTTTATCTATATATTGTCGACGAAACATCTCCTGAAGGAAAATGGAAAGTAATGATACCGGATATACCCGGTATTCACTGTCGCATTAGCAATGAGCAAAGTACGGCATTGGCAAAGCTGTACGAATATCCGGGTATCCCGACCTATTTCGTCGTGAACCGTGAAGGAGATATTTCCTACAAAGCAACCGGATTTCCCGGAGTGGAGATGCTACGGAATGAACTGACCAAGTAACTGTAAATAGTAAATCATAAATCCCTAAATAGTAAATAATTCCATGGGTCTGTTTTTTGTTTATATACTCAAATCTTCTGTTTGCCTGGCGATATTCTATTTGTTTTATCGCTTGTTGCTGGCACGCGAGACGTTTCATCGTTTCAACCGTTTTTCATTGTTGGGCATTTTGCTGTTGTCCTGCCTATTGCCTTTGGTAGAGGTAAGTGTGAAGCAGGAGACGGAAGTACACCAGACGATGCTGACATTGGAGCAGTTGCTGATGATGGCGGATGCAGTGAATGCCACTGAGGCCGGAGCAAGGACTGAAACGGCAACAGTCACCTGGATACAAGTGGCGCTGCTTGTCTATCTGGCAGGAATCGTTTTCTTTGCCTTCCGCAACGTATATTCGTTGGTACGGTTACTGATGTTGCTGAAATCGGGTAAAAAAGAGGATATCGGCAGCTACTTACCGGGCAGGAAAGAGCGCGTTACTTTGATTGTACACAACTGTGACATCGCTCCGTTCAGTTGGATGGGATATATTGTCATTTCACGGAAAGACTTGGAGGAGAACGGACGGGAAATCCTTATCCACGAGCTTGCCCATATCCATAACCGCCATTCCTGGGACTTGCTGGTGGCTGATGTCTGCATTTTCTTTCAGTGGTTCAATCCGGCATCATGGCTCCTGAAGCAGGAATTGCAGAATATCCATGAGTTTGAAGCGGATGAAACGGTGATAAAGGAGGGTGTGGATGCAAAACAGTATCAACTATTATTAATAAAAAAAAGCTGTCGGCACAAGGCTCTACTCTATGGCCAACAGCTTTAATCACAGTAAACTTAAAAAACGTATCACTATGATGTTAAAAGAAAAATCAAGCCCGTGGGCACGTTTGAAGTATCTTTATGTACTTCCGGTAGCTGCCATTGCAGTGACAGCTTTTGCCCGTCCCGAAGTCTCCGATAAAGTGGAGAAGATTTCAAGCGTCAAAGTTAACGATTTGGCTGCAATTGTAGAAACAAAAGTGGTGGAAAGTGCAGGTGACACTACGAAGCCTGCCGATGTGAAGTATGTACCGGCGGAAGTCCGCAAGCAGTTGAAGGGAACTCCGGTCTTCGAGGTGGCAGAGGAGATGCCGGAATTTCCCGGCGGCGGAATGAGTGCTTTCATGGATTATATCAAGACGAATATGCGTTATCCGGCATCTGCCAAAGAGAACGGTACGCAGGGACGGGTCACTGTCCAGTTTGTGGTGGATGAAGATGGAAGCATCAAGACTCCAAGGTGCTCCGTTCTGTGGATAAGGATATGGATGCCGAGGCGCTGCGATTGATAAACACTATGCCGAAGTGGAAGCCGGGGAGACAGAAGGGGCAGCCGGTGGCTGTGAAATTTACGGTGCCGGTGATGTTCAGGCTGGACGACGACAAACTTGAAAAAACTTCTTCTGCCAATGGTATTACAGTTGAAGGATATGCAGGTAATGGGAAAGAGCCATTGTATATTGTGGATGGAAAAGAGGTGACGCCATCTGTCATGAGTGCATTGAATCCTGATAAGATAGAACGTGTAACGGTTTTGAAAGATAAATCTGCCACGGATTTATATGGAGAAGAGGGACAGAATGGCGTTGTTCTGATAACCCTGAAACAAGGAACTCCGGGTATGGTTATCCGCCGGGGTAATGAGGTGGCAGAGAATGCTAAAGTACAGCATAAGAGTAGTCTTGATTTAATAAAGACTGTCTATATTGATGGAGAAAAGGTTGACTTGGGTACTAAAACTATCGATGATTTAATACCTGCCGAGAATATTGAGGGTATTGAGGTGAAGAAAGAGGCAGGTGGAAAAGGTGAGATTTACATCACTACTAAAAAAACTAAAGCTGTAGAAAAGACCATTGCCAAAGGCAATATGAAAGTGGAAGGCAAAGTGGTGGATGAGCAGGGTGAGCCTGTTATCGGTGCGGCTGTTCTGATAGAAGGTACACTACGGGAAGCGTTACCGATGTCAATGGCAATTTTGTCCTTTCTGTACCTTCTAAGGATGCTGTATTGGTTGTTTCGTATATAGGCATGGCTACCGGCAAAGTGAAGGTGCAGCCCAAGCTTACGATTACGCTGAAAAGTGAATAGTCTCTAACAACTATGATAAGGAAAATTCTCTCTTTGTTTCTGATTCTGGTAGCTGTGGGGGCAGGGCTTTGCTCTGCCCAGACAGCCGGTAAGAAATATTATTTGGTGGGCGGGCTTTTCTTCGAAGGCATGCCGCCTGGTGTGGGTTCGGACAACGTGGCGGCTTTCATAATACATGAGGACGGCGCGAGACACGAGGTTACGGAACTCCGCTTACGCAAGGGCATTGTGCTGTCTGAGGAGGTGAGAGAATATGCTACTCCTGCCGACGAGGTGCCTGGTGCGGAAGCTTTCTTGATGAGTTACCGTGGAGGAACGGGGAAGAAGTTGCCGATAGGCGGTGCCGTACAGACTTTGAAGAAGGAAGAATGGATAGGAAAGGCTTTTCCGGAATTCAAAGTGAAAGACACAGAAGGACAGGAGTGGAGCAAGGCCGATGTGACGGGACGTCCTATGGTCTTGAACT
>ENA-OQLB01001026-OQLB01001026.1-human-gut-metagenome-genome-assembly--contig:-NODE-1026-length-13288-cov-4.179318_pt1 | contig 13288 bp, 20 predicted proteins | sample MGYA00242656_ERZ504813 | MGnify/ENA primary metagenome ERZ504813 (study PRJEB26092, sample SAMD00036388) | human gut metagenome | host: Homo sapiens | study: EMG produced TPA metagenomics assembly of... | reverse complement strand
TATCTAAAAACGATGATCATCTTACCGTTTATCTGTGGGAAAATCGTTTGATGAAAAATATTGCACCCTATATCCATTGAAGTGCTATACTAACGTTGTAACAGTAGTGGCTAATAAGATATAATAAATCCAATAGAGAAAAGAGGTAATTATCATGCCACAAAGTTACACACCCGAATTTAAGAAAAAAATAGTACGTCTTCATGAAGAGGAAGGTCGTACCTACAAAAGCATCACCGCTGAGTATGGGGTATCGAAAGCCAGCATTTCTAAGTGGTGTAGCGAGTTTAGTAAAGAATGCCAGTCAAGCCCGGAAGCCAAAGAAGATTATGACAACATGAAGGAGATGCTCAGACTCAAAAGAGAAAACGAAGAACTTCGTAAGGAGAATCTTTTCTTAAAAAAAAGCGGCGGCATTCTTTGCAAAGGAAATCGATTAGAGGCTTATCGATTCATCGAACAATATCATAATGAATTTGGCATTTCGCTGGCTGCTTGGACGGCTGGTATATACCCAAATGCTTATTACAACTACCGGAAACACCGGAAGGCGGATTATTATACCCTTAAAGCCGAAGTCCAAGCACAGATTCAGGAAATATATCATTCGCACAATGGAGTTGACGGCTATCGGAGTATGAAAGTCTATCTGGAGCGTAAAGGTTATTCTTACAGTAATACCACCGTTCATAAATATATGAACACAGAGCTTGGTCTTCGTTCGGTTGTCCGTCCCAAAAAACCAGGATATGAGCATGGAAACCCGCATAAAGTATTCGATAATAAGCTGAAGCAAAATTTCACAGCAGATGAAATCAATCGAAAATGGTGCACGGATTTCACTTATCTGTTCCTTGCAAATCATGAAGTACGCTATAACTGCACTATTATAGATTTGCATGACCGGAGTGTGATTGCCAGCATAACAGATCGTAACATTACCAGTGATCTTGCGATCCGGACGCTCCGAAAAGCGCTGGAATCGCAGCCAACAATCAAAGATGGTCTTATCTTACATTCTGACCAGGGCTCACAGTATACGTCCAAAGCATTTACCGAATTCTGCGAATCGGTAAATGTGACACAGAGCATGAGCAAAGCAGGATATCCGTACGACAATGCACCGATGGAGCGTTATTTCAATACCTTGAAGAATGAATGCACAAATTTGTATGAGTTTACAACAGAGGAAACACTCTATCAAAAGGTAGAAGAATTTGCATACGTTGATTATAATCATGTTCGTCCACACAGTTATAATGGTTATCGAACCCCATATGAAGCAAGGACGGCAGCATAAATTGATAAGCACTATTTTTTTAGCCACAAGTGTTACAAAAAAGCTTGACCACAACAGGGTTAAAATACCGTTCCACGGGAAGTCCGCAGACTTAATCAACTGGATCATCACAGGCAGGCTCGGAATCGCACCTTGATTCTCAATGTTGGCAAGATACCGCCATTCAATCCCGACCATTTCTGCCAATGTTTTTCGTGCCAGACGCTTTGCCTCTCGTGCAGCTTTGACATCTGCGCCGAAGGTTTCAAAACCGGGACAATCTTCAACTTTCGCCATATAACATCACCCAGTTACATTGTATAATTCATACTTCGCCCGTGGAATGTTGCTATATGCATGTTGGTTGAAGTTTATAATTCACATTTCGTTCCTTGCATTGTTCGAGAAAGAGAACTATAATGTACTCTGTGGAGGTGCGAAATGGACTATATGACATTGAAAGAGACCGCCGAAAAGTGGGGCGTGACACCTCGTAGGGTAAATTATTATTGCGCCGGAGGGCGCATTCCCGGCGCCGTGAAGATGGCTGGTGTTTGGCTGATCCCAAAGAACGCAGAAAAGCCGATTGACGGAAGGACAAAACAAGGGAAGGGGTTGCACCATGAATAAAATCCTGATTATAGATGATGACAGAGAACTGTGCGCTTTGATTAAACGTAGCGTACAAGCAGAAAACATAGAAGCTGATTTTTGTAATACCGGAAAAGAGGGCTTACAAAAATTAAGAGAGCAGGAGTATCAGCTTGTGGTGCTGGATGTGATGATGCCTGGTATGGATGGCTTTGAAACGCTGGAAGAAATCCGCAAAGAGAACAGTCTGCCGATTTTGATGTTCACATCTAAAAATGACAGCATTTCTAAAGTACGGGGCTTACGAGCCGGGGCGGACGATTATCTGACAAAACCGTTTGATATGGACGAACTGATTGCCCGTATTGCGTCCCTCATTCGCCGCTACACCCGTTTTAATCATCAAGCCGGAGCTGTGCAAAAACTGGATTTTGATGGATTGCAAATTGACCTTGAAAATCGTTCTGTTACGACGGCAAACGGCACTTTTGAACTTCCGCCAAAGGAATTTGATTTGCTCCTGTACTGTGCAAAACATCAAGGGAAAATTTTGACCAAACAGCAGATTTATGAGGAAGTATGGGGCGAAGAATATTTCTATGATGACAGTAACATTATGGCGATTATCAGCGACTTCGTAAAAAATTAGAAGTCAATCCTTCAAGCCCAAAGTACATACAAACGGTCAAAGGGATTGGCTACCGGTTTAATAAGGAGGTGTAGTCAGCATGGAAATTATCGTATTCTTGTCCATTGTGATTGCTGTTGTGGCTGTATTGACTTCTATCGCTCTCGTTCGGCGTGTAAAAAAGCAAATAGCAGAAATGACCGATGTGCTGGTTGATGTGAAAAACGGAAATGGCAACCGGCGTATTCTATCTGCAACAAATGAACTGACAGCACCTCTTGCCTATGAAATCAATGAGATCGTTGTGCCTATGAAAGCAGACTTTCAACTGTACGGCAGACAGAAGAAACCAACCGCCAGCTTATGACGAGCCTTTCCCATGATGTGCGAACGCCCCTTACTACTCTGATTGGGTATCTTGACGCTGCACACAAAGGGCTGGTCACAGGAAAAGACCGGGATGATTATATTGAAACCGCCCGCCGGAAAGCCCATGATCTGAAAGAATATATTGATGTACTCTTTGACTGGTTCAAGTTAAATTCTAACGAGTTTGCTTTGGAGATCCAGAGTGTTGAGGCCGCAGAGCTGACAAGAAATATCCTCATTGACTGGATACCGATTTTTGAGGATAAACAGGTTGAGTATGACATTGATATTCCCGAACAGCCTGTCCGGGTAAGATTGGATATGGACAGCTATATGAGGATTGTCAATAATCTCATTCAAAATGTATCGCTCACAGCCATGCAGACAAAATCAAAATTGCCCTGTCAAAGAAGGAAAATAACATGGAGCTGCTGCTGGCGGATAATGGAGTGGGAATTGAGAAGGAAGATTTGAAACACATTTTTGAACGGCTCTATAAGTGTGACAAAGGACGGTCTGAAAAAGGAAGCGGTCTTGGTCTTTCTATTGTCCATCAGCTTGTAGAAAAGATGGGTGGAAGTATAACAGTTGAAAGTTTGCCGGGAAAAGGGACTGAATTTATGTTGCTTTTTCCTTTGGAGAGTTAAGCGGGTTCCCGTCTTTATGGCGGGAGCCTTTGTCATTTTACTGGATTTCAAATTGCAAGGTTAATGCAAGGTTGCGGCAAGGTTAATGCAAGCAACGGTGTACAAGGGGCTACAAGCGGTATAAAGAAACAAGTGGTTTGATAGAGCGGAAAGAGTGTCAGATTTTCCACTCTATTTTTACATAGTCGCTGGTTGCGCTGATTGAAGAAATCAGGCCGTCAGCGGCTTTTCGTTTGTCCTCAAAGCTGATATTCTCCCAATCGTCCAGATACCCGGACAGCAATTCAATCTGCTGGGAGGACAGCGTTTCAACGGACAAGTCAGCTATCGCCTTGGACAGCGTTTTTCTGCGGTTGTCCAAATCCTCGATTTTCTTGTTGGCGTAAGCAGCAAGGTGGCGTTGGCCCCGGTCAGCGTATCAAGCAGTTTTTCAATCTCGGCCTCTACCTGTGCAAGCTCCACCTGATAGGCGGTAATCTTCGGATTTGCCTTTTCCTCGCCGCCCCGCAACAGCTTGAACTCCCGGAACTTTTCTCCCATAGTGGTAAAAATGAACTGCTCAAACTCCGTCTTGCGGAGAGTACCGCACCCCGGACAGCCCTTGTGGTCGGCCCGCTTGGAACAACGGAGGTATTCATAGCCAGAGGGATTGTGGGTCGTTTTGAGTGCGTACCCGCATTTCCCGCACTTGATTTTCCCGGCCAGCCAAGTATTACGGGCCTTGCGGCCATTCTGGAAGGTGGTGTTTGTCATCAACTTCTTGCGGCACCTCAGCCAAACATCAGCAGATACAAAACCTTCATGGGGCGCAATCACAAGGATCTGGTCTTTCAGGCTCTTGTCCTTGTCCTCCTTTACATCCCGGCCTTGATAGAGATAACAGCCATTTGTCCCGGCGAAGTCGGCGGCGTCATTGACCACCACCGTACCCTGACTTTTGAAGAACTCATACATTTCAAAGTCGGCCTGTGCATAGACCGGGTTGCGTAAGAGCTGGGATAAGTAGGAACGGGTTAATGACTTCCCATATACTTTGATACCCCGTTCCTCAAAATACCGGGTAATATCTCCAAAGGAAGTCTCGGGCTCGGCGTACATTTCAAACATCAGGCGTACATGGCTTGCGGCTATGGGGTCGGCTACCATCATCTTTGTGCGGATATTTTCAACCACCGTTGGCTCCAAGTCGAAGCCATAGGGAGCTTGGCCGCTCATGTGGAAGCCTTTCAGGCACCGGGAGTAGTAAGCGTCCGTGACACGCTTCTGGATTGTCTCCCGTTCAAGCTGGGCGAATACGATACAGATATTCAGCATGGCCCGGCCCATCGGGGTCGAGGTGTCGAACTTTTCTGTGGAAGAAACAAACTCTACATCGTATTCCTGAAACAGCTCCATCATATTCGCAAAGTCCAAAATGGAGCGGCTTATTCTGTCCAGCTTGTAGACAACTACCGGCGTACCTTGCCTTTGCGTATCTCGCCAAGGAGCTTTTGAAATTCGGGCCTGTCGGTATTCTTGCCGGAATAACCCTTGTCTTTGAAAACCTGGCAACTGCCGCCTTTCAACTCATACTTGCAGAAATCAATCTGGCTCTCAATGCTGATACTGTCCTTGCGGTCTACGGATTGTCTTGCATAAATTACATCTTCTCTGATATTCATGTTGGGCTCCTTTCTTGTGGAATGGAGCTACCAACCTACAAGTATATTATACCATTGATAGCCCCGAAGGACAATGTTGTCGATGGTCAAGCCGGGGTATCGCTGGCCCTTCTGTACTTGCTGAACACCTCATAAAGACAGCGTTCAATCTCCTTTTTCCGCTTTTCCTTTTCCTTCGGAGAGAGTACCGGCGTAAGACTTTCCAGCACAATGCTTTTCCCCTGAAAATGGACGGTTTTGGTTTCACTCTGATAAGTAACGGATTGTACCATTGAAGCCTCCTTTGCGTAGTTGGTTGACTACCAGTATTTCCCGCATTGTCCCTGTGGGGAAAAGCGAAAGGACAGCACCCGGCAAAGAGTGCTGCCCTTTCGTTCTTCTCCACACCTCGGGCCAAGTTGGCCCGAGGTCAGTATTGCCAATTTTCGTAGTAGTGCGCCGCCTCCTCAACAGCGCAGAAGTCAAAGACTTCATAAAGCTCAACGAGCACCTGATGAATGTCCTTTGCATGGAACCCACAGTTTTCCATGGCTTTGATAACATAGCCACGGCAGGCGTCGTTGCTCCATTCCTCATTCATAGTCAAGACCTTCTTTCTTATAAAGTTGGGGGCGCTGACGCTATATGTTTGGCCTGTCACAAGACAACTGTTTTTTCCGTCAGCGTCCCCGCTGGATTGTGCGGCAAATCGGAGCGAATAAGTTGCCAACTTATTCCTTGCGGCCCGTTGCAGATCGTGGCCGTGGAGATGGCTTGTCCCCACCTGCGGCATGAGTAGTTGTCGCTCGTTTTCCTTATGGAAAAGTCTCGGCGTACCTGTTGCTTGGCTCCCTGCCAAGCACTCCGAGTTACCCGCTATTCAGTTGTGTGAGGAAGGTTCATCCTCTCATTAACCGTGTCAGTTAGAACGGGAAAAAGAATAGGCTTATAGAACTTTTTCCAAATATTTTTTCATGTTATCCAAGCCACGCTGGATGGCGGCGTTGATGGCCCTTTCCGTCACACCTTCGGCGGCAGCAATCGCTTTGACCGAGTGGTTCAGCAGATAGTGCTCAAACACCCGCTGGCCCTGTGCGTCAGGCAGACTATTCAGCGCATGGCAGATATGCTCGAAGCGTTCCATGCGCTCGATCAGTTCTTGCGGAGAGGGGTTAGAGAAGCAGGCGGAATATTCGATACCGTCCTCGGCATCCAGCGAGAAGTGCGCTTTATTCCGGTAGACACGGCGGCGGCTGGCTTGATGTACCGCTGGCCCGCCAGCAATTCTTCCGCAACTTCCTCCGTGACTTCGACCATCACATCTTCCATATACCACGGGTAAAAATCCCGCAAATTGATTTCCTTCATTGTGTACCTCCGTTTCGGTGTTGGGGATTGACGAGTGACCGAAGCGGAGGGCGGCGGAGAGCGGCACCGGGGCTGGACTTCGGGCCAAGTTGGCCCGAGGCAAAGCAAAAGAAATGCGCCCGCACAGCAAGACGCTATGCAGACGCATGAAATTACATTATCATAATTGTACTGATATATTGTACCTTCATAGCCAGACTGTCCCGGAGGGGGAGCTACGCTTTTTTTAGCTGGTGAAGGTCATGGGAATTGTGAGAAAGTAAGATGGACACGGCGACACCCTCCTATGGGCCGCCGTGGGGTTACTGAATATCCAAAGAGAAACGGCGGCTCTGAAAATTGAGCCGCCGTTTCATGGGGCATAGAAATGTGTCTGCTGTACGACGGCTTTTTTTCTTTTGCCGTCGTGCGGCAGATTTCTATTGATACTTTTCTAAAAGTGCCGTTGCTTCTGCTTGTGACATTGTTCCTGCTTCAACTTCTGTATCGGTATATTCTTTAAGGGCATTGAACAGTTCTTCCTCCGTATCAAATGGGCCTATTCTCTTGTAGGTATTCCCATCAAAGACGAATGTTTGATACTGCTCAGGCTGTGCGTTATCGGGCATAGAAAAGAACAACTGATCGTCACTTGAAGAAGCTCTTTTTCCTACCATTTTGCCCTCTAAAATAGATTTAAGGATTTCATCGTAATACTCAAGTGCTTCTGTCGCTTCTGCTTCTGTCCATTCTCCAGCATCGACCAACTTTTGAATATTTTCCGTTTCATTTTCAATCCATGCGGAAAATTCATCATAAGTGAAGTAGTCTGTTTCCTCGATGGGAGAATAGCTTTGCCATGTTTTTCCCTCGTCTGTACTCTGCTGAATATCTGCTCCGTCTTGCCTGAAAAGGACGGAAGATACCGGGGGCTGCGTTTCGATAAGTGTTTGGGTATCTGTTTCGTCATGGCCTTCATTAGCGAAAGCAGAGACACCACCGACGCATAAAGAAAAGCATAGCAGAACAATAATTCCAATTTTTTTCGCCATAGATTTTACCTCCTTCATTTTAGTAGTTGGCGTTTTACCTCCTTTCGCAGATATAGTACATCTTCTATGTTGGATGATTATAAAATCAATGTTGTGCCAATGTTGAACGAAAGAAGTCTCTGCTTTTCCTGTGGAAATCGGAAAGCAGAGACTTCTTTCAAAACTGTATTGTAAAACTCATGCCTCTATCGTTTGGCATGGGAACAAACTGATATTTCAAGCGCAATTTATCCAAGATCGTCTGGACAATGTATAGACCGAGCCCATTTCCCCCGGTTGCTTGGCTATGGCTAAATCTGGACGATAAAATGGCTCAAATATGTGTTGTAGCTGTTCGGGTGGTAATACGCTACATTCATTAGAAACTGATAGCTTATTTTTATCAAATACAACTGATATTGATTGTCCAGCCTTCGTATAGTTGACCGCATTTGAAAGGATACGGCACTTCATAGGTGTCGGTGTGGGTCGTTCCATCCTCGTCTGTCCATGTGTCCGTTTCGGTGCGGTAGCGTATCTCCACTTCCTCGGTCAGCGTCAGCTTGTACTGCGCCTCAAACAAGGCCCGGAGTTCTCCCTGCACATTCTCCCGGGTGTAGGTGCGGAGCTTGGCAATCAGGTAAGAGGTCAGCTCATAGGGATTGTGGCCCAGCTCGTCTACATTGTAGCGGTACTCGTCATAGCCGGGATGGGTGCGCTCGATGTTGGCGATTTTCTCCCGGAGTTCATTTTCAAGGGCGGTATAGTCCTCGTTGGCCCCTAAAATATCTTCGTCCTCGGCGGTGTAGGAAGTCCCCACCACGGCGTTCATCATGCCCGTACCCAACGATGGAAGGGCAGAGAAAACAGAATTGAGTATCAGGAACAGGCAGAACAACAGCAGAATAATGACAGCGCCGCCCTTATGCCGCCGCACGAATTGAGCGGCATAGGCCGCCGCTTTCTCGGTGGTGGTTGCCGCTGCTCCCGCCGCTTGGCGCTCTGCCTTGCGGCCTCACGGGCCTGCTTGGCGTATTCCCGCTTGATTTTCCACTTCTGGGCCATACGGGAAAGAAAAGTGCTGTTTAGCTCCGGGTGCTCCTGCACCATTTTCTGATAGTGGAGGTCTGCATTGGCTTTTATTGTTCGCCGTTCCCACTTCCTGACCTGACGGGCTGGGTGCTCCCTGATACGCCGCTTGGCATAACGGCTAACCTTATGCGCCCCGGCCTCTGCCAGAAGCTCGGTCTTGTGGGCTCCTTCCACACCAACATTTTCGTGTTCGACCTCATGGATTTTGCGGTGTCCATAGGCCCACACACCAGCCCCCGCCACCATGACCGCCTGTTTGGGAAGCTGGGCGGCTTCGGCGGCTCCTGACGGGATAGCTTTTCTTTTGCCATTTCCAGCCGGACAGCGGAATGTTCCGCCTTGGCCTTGGCCTCGGCCCGTTCTTTCTGTTTCTCCCGCTTGTCTTTCTGGTCTTTGCGGGCTGCCTGCTCCTCACAAACGGTATCTTCCCGGACCTCGCCCTCCTGCCGCAAGCGGGAGGACGGCTTTTCCCGTTCGCCGTCCTGCCTGAATTTCCCGGTGCTCTGGGACTTCGGGCCAACTTGGCCCGAAGCCTGTTCCCCAGCCTGACGGGTCACTTCTTCCTCGGTGAAGTGGAGCCGCCCACGCTTTACCCGTTTCCCGCCGTTTGTTTTCTTCGGGTCAATCTGTCCCGAAGCGTCCTTACTCATTCTGGGCCTCCTTTTCCTCCGGGCGGGTGGTCATAATGGAGTAGAGTTTGGTATTTTTCGGGAAACGGTCAACAAACGGAATGGTCACATTTCCGAAGAACAAAAGGCCCTCGCCGGGATTGGAGTGGGTCACATAGGAAAGCTGGTGGGGACTAATACCCAACTGCTTCGCCAAAATCTGCCTGTCTCCCTGTGCCTGTGATAAAAGCACCATGAAGTCAGAGTTTTCAAGATGTTCTCAATCTGACGGCTGGCAAGGAGGTCTTTCACATTCTGGTCAGGGCGCTGGGAACACATCCTTTTTTGCGGAGCATTTTCCAGATAGTCACAAAATAGCTGGAAGTCAGCTCGTCCTGCAACAGCACATGGAACTCGTCATAATAGCACCATGTAGCAATACCGCAGGAGAAGTTGTAGGAAACCTGATTGTTGGACAGGTCGTTGAGGATGTGCATGGCAATTTTGCGGAGCCCGGAGCCCAGCTTCTTCAAATCAAAGCACAGCACTCGGGCATTTTTATAGTCCACATTGGTTTTGTGGTTGAACAGGTTGAGGGAGCCCGACACATAGATTTCAAGGGCCGTTGCCAGCCGCTTTGCCTCGGGCTCGCTCTGTTGGCACAGAAGATCATACAGGTCTTGAAGCGTCGGCATGGGTGCGTGTTCCGGGTCGTTGAGCAAATCCCGGTACACCATGCGGGCGCAGCGGTCAATGATGGTGCGCTCGACGGGCTGTAAGCCGTCCTTGCCGCCGACGATCAACTCCATGAGCGAAAGAATGAAGTCACATTTCAGACTGATAGGAGAAACCTCGTCATCCATGCTCAAATCCAAATCCATAGGATTGATGAAATGCGGGCTGTTGGGGGCAATCTCTACCACAAGCCCATCCTTCCAAACTGGCGCACCAGCGGGGAATATTCGCCCATAGGGTCAAGGATGATAATACGGTCATTGGTGGCAAGAAACACATTCACAAGTTCCCGTTTTCCGCTGAAGCTCTTGCCGCTCCCCGGAACGCCGAGGTACAGCCCGTTAGGATTTTTCAGCTTCTTGCGATTTGCCATGATGACATTATGGGAAAGGGCGTTCAGGCCGTAATAGATGGCCTCGCCGTCCATGCGGAGCTCCTGCGTCATAAACGGAACGAAAATCGCCGTGGAGCTGGTTGTCATGCCACGCTGTATCTCAATCCCGTTGTAGCCGAGGGGCAGGCTGGACACAAGGCCCTGCTCCTGCTGGAAGTCCAGCCGCTTCAAAAGACAGTTGTACTTCTGCATGATACCCGATACTGTGAACAGGTCGTTGTCCAGTTCTCGGCGGGTGGCGGCGGTATTTACCACAAGGAAGGTCAAAAGAAACATTCGCTCGTTGCGGCTCTGCAAATCATTCAACAGGTTCTTGGCGTCCTGACTGAAAGTAACGAGGTCAGGGGGAAGAATGTCCATGTCGTAACCGCTTCGGACGGCCTTTTTCTGTTCCTCCACCTTCATCTTGTCAATGTCGCTGACTTTGCCTTGATGGTTTTGATGGCCTTGGCTGATCGACGGTCTGAATGTGCATGGTAATGGTCATTTCAGCGTCCACCTCCAACAGCTCGGCAAGGAGCTTGTCAGAGAGTTCGGAGGCCATAATCTGCATATAGGAGGCCGCTCCCAAGTGGAGCCCATGCGAAACAGCCGGGTCTGGCGGAAGTCAAAGCTGGTAGGGGCAATAAAATCTTTCGTCCCCATTCCGGTCTTGGGTATCATATCCCATGTGAAGCGGAAGGGCTCTGTGCCGCCGGGATGAAACTGGCCATGAAGTATCTCTAAGCGTTCCAGCCGTTCAGGGGCCGTGACTGTACACCCAGCTTTTTGAAATTGCCGGAAATGTCAGCTTCTACACGCTCCAGCCGGGGCCTTGCGGCGGCGAGGCTGTCCGCCGATACACCAAAGGTCAGCAGCTTTGTCCGCACAATGCCGTTATTGCTCTTGGCAATCTGGCCCTCCAGCATATTATTGCTGTGGGACTTTTTCCATCAGATCATCTATACTGCAATGCAGGACACGTGCCAAGCGCAGCAAGGTTTCCCCTTGCGCCTTGTTAATGTCTTTCTGGCGTTGCTCATATTGCTGGATGGTGCGCACAGGGATTTCTGCCTGTCGTGCCAGTTCCGACTGGCTCATTTCGGCCAGTGTGCGCAGGCTCTTTAGGTTTGTTTCCGGCTTTGCTGCACGGTACAGTTCATTCATCTTATCTGCAAACTGGCGAACATCCATTTCGTGGTAGGGCGTATACAACATCCGCACCTCGGAAATCGGCACAGCTGCTCAATTTCAGAGAAGCGCAGCCCGGTATCCCACTGGTAATATGCGATAGCCCAGCCCGTCCAGTATTCGGGACTGCGGTCATACGCATAGGATGCCTTGCGGACGGTTCTGGCTCCCCCGCCTGTTCCAGTACCCTGCGGGCAAGTTCCACACCGGAAGTACCTGCCAAAATAGCGCTGTCACCCAGTTCAAAGCGATGGGAAATCTCGCTCATTAAAAACCAGTTCCATACTGTTTCCAGCGGATACTGTAAATCATTGGCCATGTAGTCCAGCATACGCGCAAGACATTTTTGTGCAGCGGTAAGATAATTTTTATCGTAAGCGTGGATCACTGGGCTTCATCTCCTCGTCAAGGATGGTTGTAATGTAAAGATCGCCCCTTTGGCGGCGGTTCCGCTCTACATCAAAGTATTGGCGGCGGGCGGTCTGGTCACGGAACGCTTTCTTCTTATACCATTCTTTGGCGTCTGCTGTATCATAGCCCATAAATTTCAGCTGCTCAAAGGCTTTTCGGCTTTTCAGTACAAATTGCTGACCAGTTTGCCAAGGCGCATAGCGTTGCACAACTGGCGATACGAGATTGCACCGTTGATAAAGTCAGAGGCAAAGGAAAAGTAGCTGTCATCGGCACGATAGCCGATAATGACATCTGCCGTTTTGTAGTCCAGATGAAAATTCTGTAAGAGATAATCCTTAGCTTCCGCCGCCAGCGGTGTGGACGCATCAAACTCACGGTTTTCAAGCAGAATCGTCAGCCAGTGCAGCATTGTATATTCCGGGGCATTCAAATCGAGAATCGTCAAACCGTCACATTCGATTTGATATTCATTTGCATAACCGTTGTGGTCAATACTTACGCCCCACTCTTTCGCCATGTTCGGGTTTTCGGTGCAGTAGAAGCCAACGCCATAGTCATTGTAGGGCTTTCCATAGCCATATTGGGGCTTTTCAATAATGTGATCCGAGCCGTGATAAATCGCCTTTTTCATCAGACCACCTCCTCATTGCAATTATACTCCTGTGGGAGTATAATTGCAAGTGCGATATTGTCGTTGTGCAGGTCTCCACACAAAATCCATTATTGACAACCACAAGATATAGTATTATAATGGCAATGCAGATGATTTTTATGCTATATAAGCATACGTTGTTATTTTTGTAATCGGTGCCGGTAGTAGATAAAGAAAAGGCGGGTCGAAGCCCGCCTTATAATTAGTGGCAGTCTAGTGTTGCCAGATATTGTTTTCCAGATCACGCAGACGCGCTTTGTAGTCGTTAATAAGCGCCTGCGTGTTTTCTGTATCCGGAAAGCTGACAATATAGCCGTCTTCGGATTCATGAAAGCCGACAAGGCCCGCATAACAGCAACAGCCGTCACGGCGGGTAAAGCCGTGACGGCTGTTTTGGAGATCAGCTGCGTCCCATTTCGTTTTTGCGGTCAGGTGCTGTTTATCTGCGGCGTTTCTTTTTGCGCATCACGAAAACGCCAGCCAGCGCCACACCGCCGGCAATCGGCAACGCAACCCACCATACAGGGAGCTTTGTTGCGGGGGCAGTTGGCGCGGGGGTCGGGCTGCTGTCCGGTTTTGCGGTAGCAGTGGGCGCGAGAGCTGGGCTGCTCTCCGGCTTTGCGGTAGCAGCAGGCGCAGGGGTCGGGCTGCTCTCCGGTTTTGGGGTAGCCGTGGGCGCGGGGGTCGCAGG
>ENA-OQLB01001025-OQLB01001025.1-human-gut-metagenome-genome-assembly--contig:-NODE-1025-length-13291-cov-4.652385_pt1 | contig 13291 bp, 12 predicted proteins | sample MGYA00242656_ERZ504813 | MGnify/ENA primary metagenome ERZ504813 (study PRJEB26092, sample SAMD00036388) | human gut metagenome | host: Homo sapiens | study: EMG produced TPA metagenomics assembly of... | reverse complement strand
TCTTCGGGCGGCTCATGTAATGTCAGAACATGGAGGTGGTGAGTTGGCAGCGACGTACTCTTTTGACATGGGACCGAAGGATGGAACGGAAAGGCACCGACCTCGTTGCTACCAAGAATCCAAAGCCACATTGGCTACGACTGCGACTGCCTCATCGAAGCCGACAACAATGAAAACGACAATGCAGCCAGCCCCATATCACACCCTACACTAAAGAATCTCATCCTTGCAGGTAATGGTGAAAGCAAACAGGTATCCGCCTGCGCCGCGGCACCCAAGTCCATATAGACAATGCCAAAGTATGCGGCAAAGGCCAACCACTGGCAATAGAAAGCGCATTGACCAACAGTGCTTTGAAGAACGGCACTTCCTTACTGGCCAACATGACTATTTCTGCCGAACTGACAACCGACGGCGACTACACCAATGCCGATTTCATTGCCGCAACAGGCAACAAAGTGGACGCCGCCTTGTCATACGCCTCTTTCGATGCCATAAAAGCGGAATGTGACTGGATGAACGGAAACTGGGTGAAATAAGCATACATTGCTCATTGAATATTTTATTAGGAGTTTATTAAAAAAGGAGGTTGTGTCAAAAAAACGCTGACACAACCTCTTACTTTTCCGGTTCTCACAAACCGTTATATCTATGAAGTCTCCGCCGGATACTTCACCGCAGAAAATCAAGACAACACCCTTTGGAAATCCCTTCCGGACGGTGACTGGAACACCTGCAAATCGAACTCTGGAATAATGGCCAGTACATGGTCGAAGACATCGGCCTGTACACCCTCGTAGGGCACCCAATCCTTGATAGCACAGAAGAAATAAAGCTCCATAGGAATACCATGATCGGTGGGTTGCAACTGGCGAACCATGCAGACAAGCTCTTGGTTCACATCGGGAAGGCTCTTCAAATAGGCAGTCAGATAAGCCCGGAATACTCCCAAGTTGGTTTGACGGCGGCCGTTGACAAGGACGGAGTTATCAATATGATGCTCTTTATTGTACTCCTCTATCACCGCCTCTGTATGCTCCACATAATCTTTCAGCAAACGGATCTTCCGATATTTGTCCAGCATCTCCGGCGTGCAGAACTTCACGCTGTTCATATCAATATTAATGGAACGCTTCACACGACGTCCACCGCTCTCACGCATCCCCCGCCAATTCTGGAACGAGTCGCTGACAAGCAGATAGGGCGGAATCGTAGTAATGGTATTATCCCAGTTACGCACCTTCACTGTGTTCAGCGTGACTTCTATCACCGTACCGTCAGCTCCATATTTGGGCATTGCAATCCAGTCGCCCACCTTCAACATGTCATTGGCAGACAACTGCACACCGGAAACAAACCCCATAATCGAATCCTTGAACACCAACATCAGTATAGCGGCAGAAGCGCCCAGACCGGCCAGCAATGACAACGGAGATTTATCAATCAGGATACTTACCACAATGATGGCCCCTACAAACCACAAAATCACCTGAACCGTCTGCAACATTCCCTTCAGCGGCCGGTCACGTAGCTGTTCCTTCTCGCTGTACACGCTATAAACAGCTTTCATGAATGAGTTTATGAAACTCAGAAAAGTGATGAGAATATAAATGAGGCAAACACGCTGGATGAATCCCAAAGTGGAAGAGCTTGTCTCGGCAAAAGCCACCGGAATAAAAATATAGATTATAACGGGAGCCACCATCCGGCTGAGATGAATCAGCACCTTGCGGTCAAAAACAATATCATCCCATGTAGCTTTTGTTTTCCTTATCAGGTGCGCCACCACCTTCAACAAGATATTCCGGCAGAGAACATCTGCCAGAAAAGCAACGATCAGTACAAGCGCAAAAGCTATAAACTGGTCGAGCATATCAGCCAAGGAAGGGGCTGTTCCCCAGGAAACCAATAATTCGTCGATATTCTTTAATATGTCCATGATAAGAAGGGGATAAAAGATAAAACTAAAATATCAGGTATAAAAAGATTAAAGGTGCTCCCGTTCGAGAAACTCCCGTATATCTTCTTTCAACCACTGATAGAGATAAAGTTCTTGTAACCGCTGTTTTTCTTCAACATAACGGACACATTGACCTGACTGTTCTCATAGCCTGTCAGCTCATTGCGAAACTGCTCGTTATGCTCCGCCAAACGTTTTATCTCCTGCTCGCGCTCACGACGGAGCACTGTGCAAACGGGTATCAGCAATTTCAAGACCACGCAGTCCATGATGTGATGTCCCTGCATATAAAGATAGGTGTTATCAGGAATCAGCCCTAATTTCCGCAGCTCCTCGCCCAGCTTGTCGACGTGCTCTATGTGTTGCGGGAAACGGGTCCGCATCTCGGACAGCTTGGCAGATACCGCACGTTGCATATTGTCCAGAGCGCTATAAGGATGACGGAGACTTATTTCCTGAAGACGGACATAGTTGTTGAAGTCATACATGGGAAATGTGTGCGTATCATGCTGCCGGTAGAACCACACATTCCATAGGAACAACGGATAAGCGATTTGTGAATAACGCTTCAGGAAAGCGGGAAAGTCAAGAATATAACGGTCGTTCAACGTTGCCTGCACGCATACTTCATGGAGACTCTCGGCAAAACAATGGAAGTTCTCAATGGCATATCCGTAAGTCTGGAAAATATAAGGGTTGCGGTTTATCTTCCGCGATACGTTGGTGGCTCCCTGAAGCAGAAAGTCGTAATCACTGTCCACACAAGCTATCAGACTGCGTCCCAGCTCCGTAGTGTTGAGCGTATTCATCAGCACCATTTTCTTACCCTTGGCCAATGAAGTGGCGGAAGGAAGCATTACCTGAAAATAGCGTTCTTCATTCTCGAACTCTGCCAAAAGAGTACGCCAAAATGCTATATCATCATAGCTTTCCACATATGCCACAATGCGCCTGCGCCCTTTCTTCGATGAGATTTATGCGCGGCGTCCAGATAAGCCGAGGTCAGATTATGTCGTAAAGATGTTGCCACGTCATTAATCGCTAATCACTAAACACTAATCACCGTTGAAATATCCTCCACCTCCGTCACAGCATCCAACCATCCTTCCATGATGACGGCAGGCGAATGAGTGGTAAGGATAAGTTGTACATTCGGATTCAGATCACGTATCATGCCGATAAGTTTTTGTTGCCATTCTATGTGTAATGACGCTTCCGGCTCATCCATAAAGAGTACGCAATGCTCTTCATTACGTACAAGGACCGTCAGCAGAATCACCAGCATTTGTTTCTCACCGGACGAAAGTTTATAGGGCAAAAGCTGCTCGCCGTCTTGAAAGAAAACGATGTCATTGCTCTTCCTGTCGATTTTCTTACGGGTGTAGCTGAACAGTTCGTCCACCATATCCTGAAATTTCCGTTTAGGAACGGACAGATCGGGAGCCAGTTTTCGCTGTTCGTCATCACCGCTCAGCAGTTCAATCATTTTGTTTCCGATGTTCACCTGATAGTCAAGGTAGCGACGTTGAAGCAGATAGAGCTGCCAATCCAACTCGGACTTCACATTCGGATCCGCCATACGGGCGGTAAAATCTCCCATGATAAGGGGACGGTCGTAACTGCGGATCACATCATAAGGAATGAAGGTAGCCACCGGATTATCGAAGAAAACATGTACCCCGTTCTTCTCATCACTCTTTACTTCTCCTGTGGTCTGTTCCAGATAGCCCACCGAACGGTTCAGAATTGTGGTCTTTCCCACTCCGTTGATGCCGGAAAGTATATTGACGTCAGGACGCAACTCCCAAGCTATGTTGTAGCGATGCCACAACCCATGTATTTCGATACGCTTGATGTAATTAGCTTGTATTTCCATGATTTCTTATTTTAAGCCCTGTCACTTTGTTACAAAAGTATGGCAAAATAAAAGAAAAAACAAATGTAACTTACTATTCTTTGTTTCAAAAAAATATTGTTCTTTTGCAGCTCAAAAGAAATACAGATATGAACAAGAACATACAAGGTCACCTGTTTGCTTTGACCGCCAATATCCTATGGGGATTAATGGCGCCTATCGGCAAATCCGCATTGGCTGAATTTTCAGCTTTGTCCGTTACAACTTTCCGTATGGTGGGTGCGGCAGCCTGTTTCTGGTTGCTCTCACTGTTCTGCAAACGCGAACAAGTGGATCACCGGGACATGTTGAAGATATTCTTTGCAACGCTTTTGCATTGGTATTCAACCAGGGAGTGTACATCTTCGGCCTGTCCATGACCTCACCCATCGACGCATCCATCGTAACCACCACCCTTCCCATCGTCACCATGATTGTAGCCGCCATTTATCTGAAAGAACCTGTTACCAACAAAAAAGTGTTGGGCATCTTCGTAGGAGCAATGGGAGCCTTAATACTGATTATGAACAGCCAGAATACCGGAAGTGGCGGTGGCAGCGTCATAGGCGACTTGCTATGCTTGATTGCCCAAATCAGCTTCTCTATCTACCTGACCGTATTCAAAGGACTGTCCCAGAAGTACTCCCCCATTACACTGAACAAGTGGATGTTTGTATACGCCTCAATGTGCTACATTCCCTTCTCTTATCATGGAATAGCCGCCATTCAATGGGCTGAAGTTTCCACTGCGGCATTGGTGCAAGTGGGTTATGTAGTGGTGGGAGGCAGCTTCCTTGCCTATATATGCATTATGACGGCACAAAGATTACTGCGTCCCACAGTAGTGAGCATGTACAACTATATGCAACCCATCGTAGCTTCAATAGTTACGGTCGTAATCGGTATGGCAACATTCAATCTGGAAAAAGGAATTGCCATTGCACTGGTGTTTCTCGGTGTATATATCGTAACACAAAGCAAGTCACGCAAGGACTTCGAGAAAGAGGGGAAAGAGGTGTAAGGAAGCAAAGCTTCGTTTATTATGAATTATGAATTGCCATGCGGCATAACAGCGCAGCCAATTCATAATTCATAACTATTAAATTCCTTATTTTTTCAGCTCGGCAAAATAAGTATCCAACAGATTCTTTGCAGCGACAAAAGACGTCAGATTGCCTTTCAGTACCTGATTCTCCTTGCCGGCCAGCATCGCTCAATCTTGGGGTTCTGATAGAAACTATCGCGAAGCTGTTCGTTAATGGTTTCATACATCCAATATTTGCTTTGTTCATTACGGCGATGTTCAAAATAGCCGTTATCTTTTACAAAGTCAATATACTTATATACCATGTCCCATACTTCCTGCACTCCAAGATTATAGAAACCCGAATAGGTCAGCACTTGCGGTGTCCAGCCGCTCTCCGGAGCCGGAAAAAGATGCAGCGCATTACGAAATTGAGTAGCAGCCAGCTTGGCACGTTCCAGATTATCTCCGTCCGCCTTGTTGATAACGATGCCGTCTGCCATTTCCATAATACCGCGCTTGATACCTTGCAGTTCGTCGCCCGTACCGGCAAGCTGGATAAGCAGGAAAAAGTCCACCATTGAGTGCACAGCAGTCTCACTCTGTCCCACCCCTACCGTTTCAACGAATATCTTATCAAATCCGGCAGCCTCGCAAAGTACGATTGTCTCACGCGTCTTACGTGCCACCCCTCCCAATGAGCCTGCCGAAGGGCTGGGACGGATGAAAGACTTGGATGGACGGAAAGTTTCTCCATACGGGTTTTGTCGCCCAAGATGCTGCCCTTACTGCGTTCGCTGCTTGTCGATAGCCAATACAGCCAGTTTCCCCCCGTATTTCTCCAACACATGCAATCCGAACACATCAATAGACGTACTCTTACCGGCTCCCGGCACCCCACTGATACCGATACGAATGGATCTCCCGAATACGGCAGACACTTCTCTATTACCTCCTGAGCTATGGCCTGATGTTCCGGTTTTACACTTTCCACCAACGTCACAGCCCGGCTCAATATCGTAACATCACCCTTAATAATACCCTCTACGTACTCTGCTACGGAAAGTTGACGTTTTTTGGGCTTCCGCTTCAAATAAGGATTGACGGACGAAGGTTGCTCAATGCCTGCATTGACAACCAAGCCTTTATATTCTCCGCTATTTTCAGGATGTTCCATGATAAGATTTATGGTTTGATTATTTCGCTTTAATATTAATCTCTACTTTCGATTGCATCGGGTCATTCGTAATCATCAGCAAACGCAGATGACGGCGTTTCTTCCCAATGTTCTTTTTCACAACAGTAACACGAAGGCGGGTACTTTCTCCCGGTTGCAACACACTCTTCTTCAAACTGACGCCCACAGCCGGATGAAAAACCTGAAGCTTACTGATTCGTAAAGGAGAACGTCCGGTATTGATTATGATAATATCCTGACGTGCCTTTGATTTCTTTGCCAATACGGCACTCATATCGATGTCCTTTGTGGAAAGATTGACAACGGGAGCATTTGCCTTTTCTGCCTCGGTCATGCCTGAAAAATCGGGTAACAGAATGGCAGAAACGGGTATTTCATTTTCATCGCCCACCTTGTCACCGGAAAAACGCGCCAAGTAGACCGATGCTTGCGTCAGCCCGAAGTCCGTCAGCCGTTCGGAATCCAGTGTAACGGTTATAACGCCCTTCTCACCCTTTTGCAAGACATTAGGCTTAACCTCTGTTTGCAAATAAGGCGGCAGATGCATCAGCACAGGCTCGTATGGACGGTCCGACAGGTTCACGACTCCAATATGCACGACGGGCTTTTCGCCGGCTTGCACATCAGGAAAATCAAGGCTGTTCTTATCAATACGTATCTGCCCGATAAGGTACGGATGGGTTTTAGTAAAATCCTTTATTTCCTGCACCACCTCTCCATTGAACTTCAAATAGACCAAATGCGGCTGCGCATTGCTGTAAATGGCTACGGATTTATTGAAATGCCCCAAAGCCTCAGCATCAAAAGTGACATCGACCACTCCCTTTGCCCCCGGTGCGATAGGAGTCTTTGTCCACCGGGCTACGGAGCAGGCGCAATCGGCTCCACGTCGGTAAGTACCAGCGGCTGGTTACCTGTGTTCGTAATGGAGTATTGCACCGTTACCGGATGTTTCCATTCAATCTGTCCGAAATCGTACGTCTCCGTATTGGAAGTAAAACGCGGTTGTGCTACGGCAGTCAGTGCCGTAGCAGCAAGCGCATATAAGGTGATAAAACTGCGTTTCATTTATATTGTTTCTAAATTAGCTGCACAAATGTAAAGTTTTTAAGTGATATACGCAGACTTTCTTTCCGCTTTTTATAACCTATAAACATTCAATAGCAACTAAATCTATCTACTCTATTTGATAACAACAGTACCTCCCGCAGAATGAGAAGCATATTCCGGCGCATAAGCACACTCTACGGTAGCCAGTCCGGTTTCATACATTCCTCCACGAGCAACCCGGTAGCTATGTTCCAATACATAAACTCCTTTGCCCAAATGATCGAAGAAGAAATTAGTTCCGGCATCTTCCACTTCTGCATAATAGCCCATACCATTATTCCAACGATAGCCTGAAAGTGAACTTACCGGTTCGAAGCAGGCTCCACGCTGGTCTTTCAGCTGGATAAAATCCATAGCCCGGTCCAAACTAAGTGTCAGCCGGGATACGACTTTATCACCTACCGAAAGCTGCGTGCCCTCCGACAGCGGTTGCAAGGACTTCTGTCCGTCGGCCGAGATACGCTCTACAAAGAGTCTCTTCTCAACATTCAGTTCACTGCCCTGTTGCTTCACATCGGATATGGGCGACAAGTATTGTGCATAGACGGCCCCCCACGCAATGCCTGCATCTCTCTTCTCTACGGTAACTGACTTAGCCTTTACCTCAGGACTTCCTTGAACAAAGGCCTCCTTGATGTATCCCAATCCCGGAACAGCGGTCTTTGCAGGCGAGAAAGTCTCCAAGACCTTATCTCCCAAAGTGATGCGGACATCTCCTTTACTTTCCAGCAAATCGCTGCCCTGACAAAGCAATGCATAAACCGCATCGGCAGTAGCTACCGGAGAATTCCAGCTTGTCGTCTGTTTCTGTTTCAGCAACCAAAGCTTCATTTCTTCTATCAAAGCATCGTTGCCGCCCGCCTCGCGCAAGGCTTCCATTACAGCCACATGTGCAGGAACCGGCATCATACCCCAAGTATAAGGATTGGCATGGAAAGCAAAATGCGCTCCCATTTCGTCCGTTTGCACAAGATGTTCTTTAATAGAAGCTATAAACTCATTCGCTTCCGTCCTGCGTCCCTGTTTCTGCAAGATAATGGCGGTCTGCGCTTTGCAAATCATTGTACCGTTCACAAGGTACGTCCCAACTTGGTAAGGAAGTAATCGAACATTTTTGCATACTCACCGGAGAGTTTTACCGAACCGAGAGCCACCAAATACATGTATTCCATAGTGGCATCCGACAGGGTGGTAATCTTAGTCCCGTTCTTCTCTGCCTTACGGATAGCACGATATTCTTTCAGCGCTTCTTCATTCAGATAGTCAAAAGCCTTGGCTTTCATCACCACAGCTTCTTCCGGCAATGCCCTATCCGTAAGTAAAGAAAGCCGGACAAGCAGTCCGGTGATATATCCCGTTACATAACGGTTGCCGGACATACCGCCAAACCAGCTCCATGCCCCTTCTTCGTTCTGCAGTTCTTTCAATTTGAGCAAGGACGCCATATTACGGTAATTCAATTGATTTACATCGAACAAAGTAGCGATACGCTGCTGCTGTTCCGCCTCGGTAGTGGCTTCGAGCAGCCAGGGGGACTCACCCAACAGAATATTCTTCACATCCTGATTTTTCTCTAACTGACTGAGGAAAGTATCTTTTGTTCCGCCCGACAAACGCCAGTTGTCGAATACCGCTTTAATGCGCGGCTGGCTATTGGCGATATAGCCCGCCAAAGTATTGGCATAGAAAGCAGCTGCCCAAGAAATGGCATTATCCGTTGCAGGTTGGCTCAGTACAGGCAGGGCTTGTACGGCATACCATGCCGGATTACCCGTAAATTCTACTGTCAGGCGGCGGTCGGTCGCAGTACGGCTGTTGCCGTTGAAAAGGCTGTCCAGTGAGAAAGTACGTGTTTCCCCACCACGGATAGGCATGGCGAGTGTTTCTGTAATATATTCCTTATTGCTCAGAACAGGCAACAGATGCTGTTCACCGTCACTGAACGTGCCGCCGTCGGCCACCATGCGGACACCAAGCAGGTCGTAACGGTCTGTTACGTCAAACCGGAAATCAACCGATGCCGTCTTTCCTGCTTCCACTGAGAATTTTGACGACGGGTGGAAATAATCTTCTCCGTCATCGGGTCAAAAAGGGTTAATACGGCCGTCCCTCTTATCTCCTTATCCGTCAGATTGGCAATACCGGCAGCTATCTGTGTCTTATCACCTACCCGCACAAAGCGCGGCATATTCGGAGTCAGCATAAACTCTTTGGATGTAACGGCAGTAGCATCCAGCACGCCTGTCATCATATCCTTGGTATGGGAATAACCGCGGAAATTCCAACGTGTCAGGCTCTGCGGCATAGTAAATGAGAAAGTGACCTCTCCCTGCTCGTTGGTACGCAACTGAGGATAGAAGAAAGCCGTTTCTGCAAAATTAGTACGCAAACCTGCCATAGGCTGTAACGCCTGCTCATCAAGTGGGATGGTCTCCGACTCAAAGACAACATCTGTCACACTTTCCTCAGCCAGCGCAGGAGCATATTTCACTTCAACCGCCCGTCCGGTCTTCATTTTAGTACGTGTAGCTCCATACCCGACAATCGTCGGTTCACAAAGGACAGCATCGTTTTCGACTATCTGCAATACTTCCGCAATTCCGTTATAAGGAGAACAGAAGTAATCAAAACGCCAGACTGGAACTCTCCACGACTTCAATGGGAAATAAGGAGTATAACTCTTTCCGTAATTGCTACTAAGATCCCAGTAGAATAAGGATATACCGATTGTAATAGACACTCAATAACTGATGACGGCTATAAATCCGGTCTAATGAGGCATCGTACATCATTGCCAGCATCTCGGCTGCAGCAGGAAAACCTTGCGGAGTCTTGATGACCAGCTCCATTCCTCCTCCTGTCCCGGACGCAAACGATCGCGGAAAACCTCCCACTTCATATCCAGTGTCCGTTTGGGCAAACGCTTCCGCAATTCTACCGGCGGGTATATAGCTGACCGTTTTTAACAAAAGTGAACTGTACGGCAACTCCGTCTCCATACTCCTTACGATAAGGATATTCCATACGAACAATTGAGTCACTCAACGACAAGGTACGGCTCTCCAACCTCCCTTTCTGCCCGAAAACATCAACCAGAACATACGCATCCTGCATTGAAGTACCGAAATAAAACACCGCCGGATGAGTTGCATCAAACTCCGTATTCTTCTCATAGAGGAAAGTCTCTACGAACATAGCCGGACGCGGATCCGCCAATGAGAACAGCATAAGGTTCACCGCATTATCCGCATTGCTAACCTCTTTACCGTTACGATCGCGAACCGACAGAATAAAACGGTATTCTCCCGACAGCAATTGTTTCCAGGCCGCAAAATCTTTTATTTCACCCGACGTAAATACACTCTCGTAGACAGGTTTATCAGCTATCTTCCCCGATTTAGAATCTATAACCGGATAAAGCCGGCACATTCCTTCCATAGGCAACGTCTCATTGGAAGCATTCATCACTGCCAGTTTTCCCGATATGGAATCTTCCCGGCATAATTCCCTGTTGATATCGGACATAAAAAAATAGGCTTGTCCGGTAGCACTCAAACTATATTGCGCGGTCTGGGTCTCGCCCGCATCCCCGGTAACCGACACTTCTACCTGATAAGAGAAACGCTCTCCTCGCGTCAAATCCGCATCAGCATCCGGTGTCAGGACAACAGGAATGGAGAAGTTGCCTTTAGCATCCAGTTGCACTGTATCTGAGACAAGCGGGGCAGACGGTTGTCCCCAATATCTCCAGTGGTTGCGTCGGGTCACAGTGTATACTGCCGGTACATCCTGAACAGCCATACCATTGTATGCCTTGACATTTCCGGTGATACTTACCGTATCCCCCAAACTGTAGGCCTGTTCCACAGGATTAAACACAATCTCAAAAGTAGGCCGTTTATAATCCTCCACCCGTACGGGAACAGCCGCTTTATCCTTTACTTCAACCATGAAGTTGCCATTGAGGCAAACAGCAGGCAATACAAATTCTGTTGTAAAAGAGCCGAACTCATTGGTGTCCACACTCTTCTGCACCAGCTCTTTCCTGTTCACATCCAGCAATCGTACCAGGTAATTCTTTCCTGCCAAGACATGAGCCGTATCGGCTGCTTGTTCATAAGAAATCCCTTTGACGTAGACAGTCTGACCGGGACGATACAAAGAACGGTCGGTTAACAGAGTGATATGCTCTGCCGGGCCCGATTCACCACGTTCGTAATATCTATTCAGATAAATGCTTTGGGGCAACATAGCAGTATCCGTCCCTTTGCGTGCCACATAGCTGCGGATAGCTTTATTCCATTCTATAACAGCCTTTCCACCGGCGTCAGTGGTAACATCCTGCAACAGTTTACGGTTTTCTTCATTATAAGTGGAATAGAAACTAACTTTTGCGCCGGAAATGGGCTGCCCGCTACGGCCATCTACCGTAACCACTTCCATTTTATTGTCCGGCAGAGCCAGTGTCAGCACCTTGAAGCGAGTCGAAACAAGGAACTGGTCTGCCGTACGGGCTGTTACGGCATCGGGTACAATTTGCAATATATAAACGCCCGGTTCATCGGGTACATATAGTTTCAAAACCGTACGTTGCAAGTTGTTCAATAGCTCTCCCGGTTCCCCGGCCTTCTTAGCCAAAGGTTCCAGCTCGAAATGAGTGGCAGACATCCTGCGGGCATGCTTCTGATAAAAAGTATTGTTTATTCCTGTGTCCATCCAGGGAACCTCGGACAAGTTCGTGCGATACAGATTCAACGTAAATCCTTTCAGGTTGCGATAACTCACATTCAGTTCCAAAGAGTCACCGGGGTAGATACTCCCCTGGGTATTAATATCCAAATGAGGTTGCAGGATGCTTTCCCGTATGTTACGTAGTTCGTTGACACGCTTATAAGCGGAATAACGCTTCACGCCTTCATCGCACGTCTGCAAAGCCTCATCCATATGGGATGCTCCCATGTTACGGAGCAAGTCGGCTTTACAGATATAGGCTTCCGCACAAATTTCACGCGCTCCATATTCTCGAATCAGATTGTCCAACGCACCAAGATACTCCTTGTCAACTTGCGCCTTCCGTTCGCGATAAGTGGCATACGGCTCCCTGCTTACGCCACTTCCGGTTCTTTTCCATTTCCAATAATCGAGCGTAGCCAACACAGTCGCATCTTCAGCCCCGGCACGATGCCGGTAAGTATTTATCATTCCCTCATAAATACCGGCAATGCGCATACGTTGCAATGAGTCCGCCCGAAAGCCATCCAATAAGAGATAAGTGTCCACCGCCCGGGCTGCCAGTAGATGATACATATCGTGACCGTAAAAACGACTACCATCTTCCAGTACAACAAAAGGCACGTATTCCTTGGAGGACACCTCAAGCAGACGAACGGAATCTTGCAATGAAGCAAGATTATGCTCATCCACCTTAGTTACAAAAATATTACTACTCCACTCGCGAATGTCAGCAGGCGCTTCATCTGTATCCAAAGCTGTACGCCCTGACAACAACTGCCGGTTATATCGCATATAATCAGCATATTCACGAGCGAGCAAAGAGTGCAATATAGCTTTACTTACCGGATTTTGTTCCGATTTTGCCCAATTTTCCAAATTTCTCAAATTGACATACAAGCTATCCGGCGTAAGTCTTTCCTGATAGGCTTCCCGGCAAATATATGCCTTCAGCATTTGCGGAACATTCTTTTCCTGTTCGGCTTTACGGTAGATTTGCCCCGTCAATTTCACTACTGTTTGCGGCAAACTTTTCTTTTGGGCTTGCTCTACCTGTTTCCACAGGCTGTTATATGACTGGGCTTGTAAGGTAGACAAGCACAACCCTATCATCAGCAGTAACAATGTAAAAAAACTTCGAATTTTATTCATAGCTATTCTATTTGTTATTAGTTTTTGTTTTTTTATGCGAATCAAGAATCAAATCATAAAAAAAAAAATCTCTGTATGATTACCTTCATTCATATCCCAACCTGACAGTTCATACGCCTTATATCCATTCCTTCGCCGAACCTGTCCGTCTCTTGCCTATGATGAATTACTATTAAAAGGCTTATAATTGCATATTAAAAGCCTTTTAATATATTATTATAA
>ENA-OQLB01001024-OQLB01001024.1-human-gut-metagenome-genome-assembly--contig:-NODE-1024-length-13313-cov-4.884195_pt1 | contig 13313 bp, 16 predicted proteins | sample MGYA00242656_ERZ504813 | MGnify/ENA primary metagenome ERZ504813 (study PRJEB26092, sample SAMD00036388) | human gut metagenome | host: Homo sapiens | study: EMG produced TPA metagenomics assembly of... | reverse complement strand
CTGTCAGTTCCACTGGATAATTAAGAAAATAAAAGCCCCGATAGGGGACGAAAACAAAGAAGCTGATACTTTACTGATAGATGAACCACGATTAAGAAAATAAAAGCCCCGATAGGGGACGAAAACTTGAAGCTTTGACTGTTCTAACTCGTCTCATAATTCACTATTAAGAAAATAAAAGCCCCGATAGGGGACGAAAACGGATATATTTCCCTGTTTCTCTATCATAGTGATAGCATATTAAGAAAATAAAAGCCCCGATAGGGGACGAAAACTGTAACAGATTTAACTCGACATCATCGCATGTATAATATTAAGAAAATAAAAGCCCCGATAGGGGACGAAAACTAAAAATCATATATTTGATACTTACCTACTTTTCATTGTAATTCACTCAAAAGAACTCTAAAAAATTTTCATGATTAGTAGAGAAATAATCGTTCATTATTAAAAAATATGTTAAAATAACTTATAGACACTCTGATAAGGGACGAAAAAAGAACAAATTTATTATAGTGTAGAAAAATCTTGAAGATAAAACACCCCGACAGGACAGAAGAATATAACTTATTCTAGGAAAGGAGTGCCTATGTCATGTTTATATATTACTGAAAATGGGTCTAAAGTCGCTGTAAAAGGTGGGCATTTTATTGTAGAATGTCAAGACGGATCAGAACGCCTTGTTCCGAAAGAAACGCTTGAATCAATTGTGATATTTGGAAATGTTTATTTGACAGTACCATGTATTAAGGAATGTCTGGAGCGAGGAATAGCAGTATCCATGTTTTCAACAAAAGGAAAATATTTTGGGCGGATTGAATCAACAAATCATGTGAATGCAAAGAGATTGAAACAGCAAGTATATTTAAGTGATCAAGAGGAAATGCGAGTGCAGTTTTCAAAAAAGATTATTTTAAATAAGATACATAATCAAAGAGTTCTTTTGACAAGATATCAGCGCAGTACGGGGAAGAATATTCAAGAAAATATTCAAGCGATAAAAATACATGAAAATAAAATCTCACATTGTACAAATATTGAACAGATTATGGGCTATGAAGGAAATGCTGCCAGACAATATTTTGCAGCATTATCCAAAATGATAAAAGAAGATTTTAAATTTTCTGGGCGAAATAAACGTCCACCACGAGATGCATTTAATTCGATGATCAGTTTAGGATATACAATCTTGATGTATGAGATTATGGGTGAAATAGAAAATCGAGGAATAACGCCATATATAGGATTATGCATAAAGATATTGAAAGACATCCAACACTTGCCAGTGATCTTTTGGAAGAATGGAGAGCGGTGATTGTAGATGCAACAGTCATGAGTATGATTCAGGGAAATGAGATCAGTATCAATGAATTTTCAAAAGATGAAGAAACAGGTGCTGTAATTATTAGTAAAAATGGTGTCAATCTATTTATAAAAAAACTAGAGAAAAAATTGCAAAGTAATATGAATTACTTAGAATATCTAGAACACCCAGTAAGCTTTCGTAGAGCAATCTGGTGGCAGGTATCTAAAATAGTAAAATGCATTGACAATGGGAATTTTGATGATTATATGCCAATAAGGATACGATGATTATGGATTATTTTGAATTTGAAACACTAGTAGAAGATGAAGGAAATGACAAATATCTGATATTGATCATATATGATATATCTGATAATAAACATCGCCTGGAAATATCAAAGCTTTTGGAAGGCTATGGAACAAGAATACAAAAATCTGCATTTGAAGCGTGGCTGACTAAGAAACATTTTGAAAAATTACTTTCAAAATTAAAAGAGATGACAAGAGTAACCGATAATATTCGGATTTATAAACTGCATGGATATGGGGAAGTAACCGTGTTAGGTGATCAAAATTATGTGAATGGTGATGACGTGATAATTATATAATAGATGATTTTTATTTTACAAAATTTTCAAACATAACAAACAAAGAAAGAAGGAAAATCAATATATGAGTACATACTATGTCACAAGAATCGAAGAACCAGACTTTGGTTGTGAAGGCCGCCCGGAAGGACAGGAAATCAAAGATAAAGTATATTTAAAAGAAGAAATAACGAAGGAAGAAACAATAATCTTCATGGAAGATAAATTACTATACGAAAGAGATATCAATGAAGGAATGAAAGTTGTGATCGATGGAGATGGAAGATTACAGAAAGTGGAGGATCGATCATGAAAGATCTGACAAAAGGAAAGATTTCAACATTGATCTTAGGATTTGCGATTCCAGTATTTTTAGGAAACTTATTACAGCTTACATACAGTCTTGCTGATACAAGAATTGTCGGAAGTTTTCTTGGAGAGCGATCACTTGCTGCAGTTGGTGCAACGACAACGATCAGTAACTTGATCGTTGGTTTCTTATTAGGTCTGGCCAATGGATTTGCGATCATTACAGCGCAGAAATTTGGAGCAGGTGATAAAAAGAGAGTTCGAAGATCATTTGTGATCGCACTTGTGTTAGGAGTGATCGTTTCTGCTATTTTAATCTTGATCGGAACGGTATTTATCAATCCGATTTTAGGATTTTTGAATGTTCCAGGTAAATTATTTATCGAAGCGAAACAATATATACTGATCATTATCATTGGTTTATGGGTCACGATGTTTTATGATATTTTGATGGCGGTGATGCGTGCCATCGGAGATACGTTAACACCATTATTGATTCTTGCGATTTCTGTAGGATTAAATATCGTACTGGATCTTTTATTTGTTGCCGTATGGAAAACGGGAACATGGGGTGCGGCGGCAGCAACTGTGTTGGCACAGTTTATCGCATTGGTCATTTGTTGTTTTTATATGATTCATAAGTACGAGTTATTACGTCTGAATAAAAATGATTTTAAAGATCTGGAATCTAAAATGATCAAAGAAATGCTGGCGACAGGAATGTCCATGGGATTTATGAGTTCTCTTGTGAATATCGGATCACTTACCTTACAGACAGCAATCAATAAACTTGGACAGGAAATTATCGTAGCCCATACAGCGGCAAGAAAGATCACAGAAATATATATGATCATGTTTAGTGTCTTTGGCCAGACGATGGCAACATTCTGTGGTCAGAATATGGGAGCTGGGAAAGTTGACAGAATTAAGAAAGGTATGAAACTAGCGATCATTTATACATGTGTCTGGTCAACTTTTGCGATGATCGCAAGTTATACGATTGGACCGCAGTTAGTTTATATGGTAACTGGAAGCCACAAAGATGTAGTCATTGTAAATGCAACAAATTACCTGAAGTTTAATACGATCTTTTATTATGTGCCAGCGGTCATCAGTATAGTAAGAAATGTTATGCAAGGAATCGGGGATCAGATCACACCATTAGTATCCAGTGGATTAGAAATGGTCGGAAAAGTGGTGATCGCATTTACATTAGTTCCTTTGATGGGATATGCAGGTGTTATCGTAGCAGAACCGATCGTATGGTTTATCATGGTTATTCCATTGCTCGTACAGATCATAAGAACACCGAAATTAAAAGCAAATAAATAAAACCCAAAAAGCGGAGAATCCATAAAAGGATCTCCGCTTTCTACATACACATGACATTATTTTAATTGAACATTCCGTCCCACGGGAACATTCTTCTTTCTTCTTAAGGATTAAACAATACCCTGAGCTGTCATTGCATCTACGACTTTCTCGAATCCTGCAATGTTAGCACCAGCTACATAGTTTCCTTCCATTCCGTAACGTTTTGCTGCGTCATCTAAGTTGTGGAAAATGTTAACCATGATGTTCTGTAATTTTCCATCAACTTCTTCAAATGTCCAGCTTAATCTTTCGCTGTTCTGAGACATTTCAAGAGCAGATGTAGCAACTCCACCAGCGTTAGAAGCTTTACCAGGTGCGAATAAGATTCCGTTTTTCTGTAAGTATTCTGTAGCTTCTAATGTAGTAGGCATGTTAGCACCCTCTGCAACTGCGTAACATCCGTTTGCTACTAACTGTTTAGCATCTTCTAAGTGTAATTCGTTCTGAGTTGCACATGGAAGAGCAATGTCAACAGGAATAGACCAAACTCCTCTTCCTTCGTGATATTCAGCACTTGGACGAGCAGCAGCGTATTCTGTTAAACGAGCACGTTTTACTTCTTTTACTTCTTTTAATAATTCAACATCGATACCATCTTTGTCATAAATCCATCCTGTAGAGTCAGAAGCTGTAACAACTTTAGCACCTAACTGCTGAGCTTTTTCGATTGCGTAAATAGCAACATTACCAGCTCCAGAAACAGCAATTGTAGCACCTTTGATAGATTTACCATTACATTTTAACATTTCGTCTGTGAAGTAAAGAAGTCCGTATCCTGTAGCTTCTGTACGAGCTAAAGATCCACCATAAGATAAACCTTTACCTGTTAAAACTCCTTCATAAAGTCCACGAATTCTCTTATACTGACCGAACATGTAACCGATCTCTCTTGCACCAGTTCCGATATCACCAGCAGGAACGTCTGTATCTGCTCCGATGTATTTGCAAAGCTCTGTCATGAAGCTCTGGCAGAATGCCATGATCTCACGGTCAGATTTTCCTTTAGGATCGAAGTCAGATCCACCTTTACCACCACCGATAGGAAGTCCTGTTAAAGAGTTTTTGAAGATCTGTTCAAATCCTAAGAATTTGATGATTCCAAGGTTAACAGATGGGTGAAGTCTTAAACCACCTTTGTAAGGTCCGATCGCACTGTTGAACTGTACACGGTAACCTGTGTTAACATGAACCTGTCCTTTGTCGTCTACCCAAGGTACACGGAATTTGAACTGGCGTTCTGGGTTTACAAGACGTTCAAGAAGAGCATCTCTTCTGAAAGCTTCTTCGTTTGCTTCAACAACGGCTCTTAATGATTCTAAAACTTCTTTTACAGCCTGATGGAATTCAGGTTCTGCTGGGTTCTGAGCAACTACCTGCTCGATCACTTCATCTACGTATGACATTTTGTTTCCTCCTTATAAGTCATAATGATATGTGTGTTTAAAACAGAGGGTATCTTCTTCAAATGGGTGTTGGCACATCCCAAAAGATAAAACAAAAAGAGGTCGGAAAACGCCTCTTTTTCTCAATGACGCCTTTGTCTTAGAATTATTATATAAGATATGGTATAATATTTCAAGAAAATCAATACGCAGGAAGGAAATTAGTATGAAATCTGTGGCAATGGCCTTTTATAATGGCGCGAAATATATAGATGAGCAAATAAGATCGATTCTTGATAATATGGAAGAGACAGATGAACTGATCATTTCAGTGGATGATGCTAGTGATGGATCAGAAGCAATACTTGAGGATTGGGTCCAAAACGACCAAAGAATCCGCATAATTAAAGGACCTGGGAAGGGTGTCGTAAAAAATTTTGAGAATGCATTTAAGCATTGTCGAGGGGAGATCATCTTCTTATCTGTCAGGATGATGTGTGGAAAAAAAATAAAATGAGCGAGATTGAGCGTGTATTTGAAGACCCGAAAGTGATGGCAGTTGTTCATGATGCACAGATTGTAGATGAAAAACTTCATCTTTAGATCAAACCACTTTTGAGTGGAGAAATAGCGGAACGGGCTTCTGGAAGAATATGAAAAAGAATTCCTATATCGGATGCTGTATGGCAGTCAGAAGATCCGCAATGAAAAGAATTCTGCCGATCCCAGATGACATCTGGATTCATGACCAATGGATCGGATTGCTATCAGAACAACTTGGGAAAGTTGTATTTTTGGAGGAACCTCTTATTTATTATCGAAGACATGGGGGAAATGTTACGGAATTGACCCATGGTTCGATCGCATCCATGATCAAAAAAGATATCATATGATCATGGGAATCAATCACCGTGTAAAAGAATGGAGCAGACATGACAAACAAAATCAAAGACATACTGAAAACTCATAAGTATCTGTTACTCTCGTTTTTTCTGCCGGTTCTTCTATTAGAAGGAATCGCGATCGCAGAGAAGATACAGCCATTTGGCAGTGAATCATTTCTGATCGTTGATGCATTGCATCAGTATTTGCCCTTTTTTGCAGATTATCAGGAAAAATTAAAAAGCATGGATTCGATGTTTTATTCTTTTCATGCAGGTCTTGGATACAATTTCCTTGGACTATGGGCGTATTATCTGGCAAGTCCACTAAATCTGGTGATCGCACTTGTGTCAAAATCAATGCTTACGATGATATTAAGTCATTTGTATGTCTTAAAGATTGCACTGTGCTGCTTTACAGCCGCATTTTATTTTAGAAAACGCCGTGGAAAGGATGAGATATCCATTGTTGCGTTCGGAATGGCATATGGATTATGCAGTTATATGGTTGGCTACAGTTGGAATATTATGTGGATGGAAGTCATGATGATGCTTCCACTCATTTTGTATGGTATTGATAAGCTGATCAAAGAACATGATGGAAGACTTTATTGTTTTGCATTATTTATTTCTTTATGGTGTAACTTTTATATGTCCTATATGACATGTTTATTTTTAATCTTGTGGTATTTACTATATTCACATAAAAATGTCAAAGAATTTTTTACAAATGGATTCCGCTTTGCAGGATATTCACTGTTATCTGGAGCAATGGCAGCGGTTGTGTTACTGCCAGCTTACCTTGGGATTATGCAGACATCCTCAGCCAAATTACAATTTCCAAAAGAATTATGGTATGGAACATTTGGAAATCTGTTTTCCAGACATTTTCTTGGGACAACACCGCTTACGATGGCGGTAGATGACAGTAAGATCAATTTATATTGTGGAATCTTAACCTTATTAATGGCAGGATTTTATCTGGCAGTTAGAGAAATTCGCCTGATCGATAAGATTCGAAGATTGTTATTACTTGTATTTTTATTTTTTAGTTTCAATATGCCTGTCTTAGGTTATGTTTGGCATGGTTTTCATGATCAGTATGGAATTCCAAACCGCTTTGCGTTTTTTGTATATTTTTGCATTGCTTGCGATGGCGTATGAAGGATATTGTGTGTTGGTAAGAGGCAAAAGAAAAGTTTCACTGTGGATTTATTTGTCAGTGATCCTATGCGGTATTTTGATTGGAATCACAATGAAAACGTCGACAATGAAATTGGAAATGAAAACGGTTTACGCAACAGTTGCAGCGATCGCAGTTTATATGGTTTGTTTCGCATTATATCAGAAGAAGATTTTCAGGAAGAAAATATTTACAACATTGATCTGTTTCTTATTTATAGTAGAAACCGCAGCGATGGCAGTGATGGGATTTCAGGAAAATGGAACCGTCGATACAGATAGTTATTTTCAGGATACCAAAGCTATCACAGAAGTAAAAAAAGAGTATCAGAAAAATGTAGAGACAAGAATGGAATTGATCAGTGGGCGTATGCTTGATGAAAGTATCTGGCATACCTTAAATGGAATGACATTGTTTGGTTCCACAGCACAGGGAAACGTTGTCGATATGATGGATCAGCTTGGATTCTACACGGGTGTAAATGAATATTTATATGAAGGTGCAACGCCATTTACAAATAATCTGATGTCCATGAAATATCAGATTTACCGTCCATATGATACGAAATATACCGAATTTTCACTAAAAGAAAGTGTTGGAAATGTCACGGTTTATAAAAATCCTTATCGAACAGCACTTGCCTATACGATGGATGACTTGGTACAAACTTGGGATTATGAAGATTATAATCCATTTTATGTACAAAATGATCTGGCAACGAGTGCATTTGATGTTGATGAGTTGTTTCATATGGTCAAAACAGCTAAGCCGCAATTAAACGATTGTAAGATCACATCCGATAATGGTGATGGAGAATATGTATTTGAAAATACATCCGCCCGACCAGATAACATGGTATTTACGATCAGATCAACAAAAACAAGGCGGTTGTATATTCATTTTGATGGAAGCCAGGTAGAAAATACTGTGATTGAGAAAAATGGAGAACAGGTTTTGACGGGAAGGCTGGATTCACAGATTATTTATCTTGGAAACGTGCAGAAAGGTGATGAGATCCGCATCAAAATGCAACTCAAACAAGATAATGAAATGTCTGGAGTTGTAAGACTGACAGCAGCGGAACTTGATGAAGAAGTGATGGAAGAACTTGCACAGAGAATGCAGGAAAATGCATGGAAACTTACCAGTGCCAAAGGAAATCATCTAAGTGGAACGATCCATGCACAGGAAGATCAGATGTTATTTTTCTCAATTCCATACGATAAAGGATGGACGGTGAAGATTGATGGCAAGAAAGTGAAAACAAAAGCACTTGGGAAAGCATTTTTGACAGTGAAAGTGCCGGAAGGAAAGCATAAAGTTTCACTAACGTATGTATCTTCTGGGTTTAAGGAAGGGGCAATCTTAAGTGTTGCGGGATTTGTTATTATTATTCTGATCATGCTTTTTCCCAAAGAAAGAAAAAAGCTGCAGTTAAAGAAATATAAATTTTCGTAAGAAATTCTTATGATTTTGGCATATTGAAAGACAGAGATGTTTTTGCTATGATGAAAGAAATTAACAAGCAGGAGGAAAAGGATTTATGAGAAAGTTTATTGGAAAATTCCTTGCAGCAGGACTTTGTGTCGCAATGGCATTATCATCTGTAACTGTCAAAGCAGACAGCGTTGATCAGAAATATCTGGCACTTGGAGCTGATTTAACAGCTTCCCAGAAAAAGAAAGTGTTAGAACTTCTGGATTTAGATGATAATAGCGACTATAAAGTTATTACTGTAACAAATAAAGATGAACATGAATATTTGGACAGCTATCTATCAAGCAGAGTGATCGGAACAAGAGCATTATCTTCTGTGACTGTAGAACAGAAAGATGATGGAAATGGAGTGAATGTCACAACACAGAATATCTCTTACTGCACATCTGGAATGTATCGAAATGCTCTGATCACAGCAGGGATCAAGAATGCCGATGTAAAAGTAGCTGGTCCATTTAAGATTTCTGGAACAGCAGCATTGGTTGGCGTTATGAAAGCCTACGAAGAAATGACAGGAAAGAAGATTCCAGAAAAGAGCAAAGATGCAGCGACAGACGAGTTGATCACAACGGGAGAAGTTGCGGAAAATATCGGTTCTGACGATGCAGAGAAACTGATCGCAGATGTCAAACAGAAAGTTGCAAAAGATAATCTGTCAATCTCCATCTGAGATCAAACAGGCGATTGAAGAGTCTGCAAAAGATTTAAATATCAAATCTTTCTGATGCAGACCGAGCGAAGATACAGAGTCTGATGGATAAGATTTCAGGACTTGATCTGAATGTGTCTCAGTTAAAATCTCAAGCAAAAGATTTATATGATAAGCTTGGAGGAAGTCAGGGAATCTTTGATAAGATCGCAGCTTTCTTCCAGTCTATTTTCAGCTGGCTGTCTAATTTATTTTCATAAAAGCTTAGGAGCATATAAGAAACGAATATCTCTCCTTATGTAACATAAGATTACATAAGGAGGGATTTTTTTATGGGACAAAATGAAATGATCTTTTACATAGTGGCAGCGGGATGTATGATCTGTCTGATGATCGGAATTGTAAAGAAACCGGCATATTTGCTAGTGCTTTTGCTGCGGGGAGCTTTTTGTGCGATGATCGTATATGGAATCAGCATTGTTTGTATGCGGAAAGGAATCACAGCACCAGTCAATCTTAATATCTTGTCCATTGGAACAGGTGCACTGTTGGGGCTTCCAGGAATTATTGTGTTGTATGCGGCAGCGGTGTTTTTATTGCAGTAATAATGTGATGTAAAGTGCGCTAGTAAAATACTGGATTTTGTATTTCTGTAAAATAATAGAAAAAATACTAGACAAATACTGTAAACAGATGTAAAATAATGGAACATAAAGGAAGGAGGAAAGATGAAGATATGGATTCTATTATTTTTGATCATGGCAGCAATTTATGATTACAGAGATTTCAAGATCCCGAATAAGCTCAATGGGGCAGGAGCGTTGATCACGCTGGTTCTTGCAAGAGTTTCTGGGATGAAGGCAGCAGATATGATGATCGGAGTTTTGGTTGTGCTGATCAGCTGTGGATTATTATTCTATATTGGATGCCTTGGCGGTGGAGATGTGAAGCTGCTGATGGTATGTGCAATATCTATCGGACGGGCAATGCCCCGGTTTCTGATTTTGTCATTTATATGTAACGGTATTTATGCGTGATCTTTTTATGGAAGAGGAAGAACTTCCATCTGCGATTATTTCGCTTATTTCAATATGTAACACAATGTAAGGATAACAAGAGATTATTGATGTACGAGACAGAGAATGGGGATCTGATGAAAGATGGAATGATACATTTTTCATTTGGGATCCTTGCAGCGTACATGATCTGCCTGTTAGGAGGTGGACTATGAAGGATATTTCAATCGGTATTTATCACAAAGACCATCAGTATGGAAAACGGCTGATGGAATACTTAAATCACCAGAAAGATTTCCCGATGACGGCATCATTTACGTCGGATGAGGAGATGTTTTTTAAACAGGAACAAGAGGGAGATTTTGAATGTCTGGTACTGGCAGAAGAGACGGATTATCATGGAGATTTTCCGGTTTGCCGAATTGGAGCAAATGAATCTATGGGTGGGATGTATTGCCAGAGTGCAAAAGAGATCGCAGCGGGGATCTATCATTGCCTGAATGTAAGCCCTCAGATTGAAAATGAACGGATCTTAGGAGCCTATTCTCCGATTCCAAGACTGGAGATATCAGCGTTTGCAAGGAATATGGCAGCTTCGAATGGGTGGATTTATTTTGGAATGCAGCCATATGGACACTTTGAAGAAGATGAGACAGATGATCTTTTGTTGTTTTATATCAAAGAACATAAAGAAGATATTATAGAATATTTTATGAAACATCAGAAGAAGTTTGATGGTTGTGTGGGATTTGCGGGAGCTTCATGTTATCTGGATTATCGGGAATTATCCATGCAGGATTATGAGTGGTTTTTTGAGAAATTAAGAGAAGCAGGAATTTATATTATTTTTGATATTGGCATCGCATCACCGCCAGATCTTAAGTTCTTTGGGTTGTTTGACCGGATTTTTCTTCCTCTTATGCGGCAAGATCTGGGGTGTATGGAATATAAGAAGTTTCAAAAACAGATGAGAAAACATGGAGTATGGAAATTGACAAACTGGGAAGAAGTGATGCTTGAGAGCTGGAAGAACAAAGGAGGAAGGGGGCAGTGGCCTTGAAGGAATTGCTGAAACAAAGAGTAATGGAGAAATTGAATTTTTCACAGGAGATTTCTGACGAACATTTAAAAGGTGTGATTCAGGAAGAAATCATGAAAATATCAGAAGAATATCCGTTGCTTTTGTCTGACAAGATTCGCTTGAATCAGGAAGTTTTTTATGCTCTTCGAAGATTGGATATTCTGCAAGATCTGTTAGAAGATGATTCTGTGACGGAGATCATGATCAATGGCTATAAAATATTTTATTGAGCGGCAAGGAAAACTGCACCGATATCCTGGGCATTTTTCGGATAATGAAAAATTATATCAGGTAATTCAGCAGGTTGCATCAGGAGCGAACCGTATGGTGAATGAACGAAATCCAATTGTGGATGCGAGACTTAACGATGGTTCGAGAGTAAATATCATTTTGCCGCCGATATCGATCGATGGGGCAACGATGACGATCCGAAAGTTTGCAAAGGAACCGATGACATTAGCATGGCTTTGTGAACGGGAAGCATTTTCGGAAGAAATTGCGAAGTTTTTGAAGATTCTTGTAAGGGCGCGCTATAACATTTTTATCTCGGGGGGAACAGGCAGCGGGAAGACGACGTTGCTTAATGGAATGTCAAATTGTATTCCGAAAGGTGAGAGGATCATAACAATTGAGGATTCCGCAGAATTGAAACTTAATGGGATTGATAATCTGGTCCGGTTAGAGATGAGGAATGCGAATGCAGCGGGGGAAAATCAGGTTGATATGAAAGAACTGATTAAAGCGGCATTACGTTCACGGCCAGACCGGATCATCGTCGGAGAAGTGCGAGGCGAAGAAGCCTTGTCTATGTTAAATGCAATGAATACAGGCCACGATGGAAGCATCTCGACAGGACATGCGAACAGTTGTAAAGATATGCTTAAGCGAATCGAAACGATGGTCTTGATGGGAGTCGATATGCCAGTAGAAGCGATCCGTGGGCAGATGGCATCTGCAATCGATGTGATCATTCATCTTGGAAGAAGCTTTGACGGAAGTCGAAAACTGATGGAAATTTCAGAGATTACTGGTATGGCGGCGAGTCAGGTAGCATTACATCCGTTGTTTGAGATGAATGAAGATGATGAACTTACAATGAGATCAGAATTATGTGATCAGAAGAAGTTAAAGGAGTATGGTCAGTATGAAGCATATCAGAAACTTATGGAATCTTTTAAAGCAAGAGATCAGCCTGTGGAAATATGAGAAGCAAGAGTTGGTTAAGGGAATTTGTTATATCGTGATGATCGCATGGCTGTTTTTTGACCGAATTGCATTTGCGATTCTTTTGATTCCATATTTGTTTGTTTTTATGAAACAACAAAGAATCCATAAGGTGCATCGGGAGAAGGAAAAGCTGCGAAAGGAATTCCGTGAAATGATGATTTCTATTGGAAATAGTTTATCTGCAGGATACTCTATTGAAAATGCATTGAAAACAGCAAAAAATGATCTGGAGATGTATGAAGAACACAGTTTGTTGGCAAAAGAACTTCAATTGTTGATAAACAAGCTCAAAATGAACGAACCTGTGGATAATCTGCTTTTTGATATGGCGGAACATGTAGGTCTGGAAGAATTTTATCAGTTTGCACAGGTCATATCAATTGCGAAAAAAAGTGGTGGGAATCTGATTGAGATCACGGAAAATACGATAGAACATTTAAGTCAGGCAATCCAGACAAAAGAAGAGATTCACACGATGATCGCGGCAAAACAAATGGAGAAAAAGATCATGTCTGTCATGCCATATTTTATTCTCATTTATGTAAGGATTGCAAATCCTGGATATTTCGACATACTGTATGAGAGTTTTGCCGGAGTTTTAGTCGCAGTGATTTCTCTTTTATGTCTGTGGATCGCAGATATATGGGCAGAGAGGGTGACTGAGATTGAAATTTAAGTTTCAATGGATTAATAAGATCGTGGAAAAACTTCCAGAAGAACTCAAAGAAAAAAGCTCGATTCGATGTACACTTACGTACGTCTGAGCATCGATCGATGTACAGCTACGTACGTCTGAGCATCGATCGATGTACAGCTACGTAC
>ENA-OQLB01001022-OQLB01001022.1-human-gut-metagenome-genome-assembly--contig:-NODE-1022-length-13326-cov-1.378210_pt1 | contig 13326 bp, 14 predicted proteins | sample MGYA00242656_ERZ504813 | MGnify/ENA primary metagenome ERZ504813 (study PRJEB26092, sample SAMD00036388) | human gut metagenome | host: Homo sapiens | study: EMG produced TPA metagenomics assembly of... | reverse complement strand
TAAAATTTCAAAAAACAAAAAATTACCTTTTATTTCAGTATTATTTATTTTAATTATTAGTTACAGTTTATTTAATCTGGCAAAAAAATAACCAAATTGTTAACTTTTGTCAAAGACCAATACTAGAAATCAACCATGAGTTTGATTATCAAAAAATAATTAAAAATATTAAAAATGTCCAAACATCCGATATTAAGGTCGACACATCTAAATTAAAAAATGATAAAATTGGCAGCTATCCTGTTACCTTATATTATCAGGGCAAAAAGTTCACAAGTAAATATTAACGTAGTTGATAAAACTAAGCCTAAATTTGAAATTAATAATATTGAAATAGATGCAGGAATGGATGTTGATCCAACAATGTTAGTTGATAACATTGTTGATGAAACAAAAACAACTATTTCTTTTAAAGATGCATATAATTTTTCAAAAAAAGGAAAAGTCAAAGTGACAGTAATTGTTAGCGATGAAAGTAATAATAAATCAACAAAGCACGCTACTGTTACAGTTTTATCTAAAGATACAACAAAACCAACTATTTCTGGTCTTAATGATCTAACTGTCACTTTAAATGGTAAGGTTGATTATTTAGCTGGCGTTAAAGGAAATGATAATCGTGATCCACATCCACAATTGACTATTGATAACAAAAAAGTAAGATTGGATAAATTAGGTGATTATATTGTAACCTATACTTGCAAAGATAGGTCTGGCAATAAAATAGTTGCTAAAAGAAAAGTTTCAGTTGTTGAAAAGAAAGAAATTGGAGATTATGCTCAAACTGAAGAAAAAGTTATTTATTTGACATTTGATGATGGTCCTTCAAAAAATACCAAACGTATTTTAGATATTCTTGACAAATATCATGCAAAAGCAACTTCTTTGTGACTGGTACAAACCAAAACTATAATTACTTGATCAAAGAAGCATATCAACGAGGTCATACAATCGGTTTACATACTTACAGCCATGATTATAAAACCGTTTATACTTCAGTAACCGCATATTTTAATGATTTAGAAAGAGTTGGAAACATGGTTAAAAATGAAATTGGCTTTATTCCAAAGTATATTCGTTTCCCTGGTGGAGCTTCAAATACAATTTCACGTAAATATTGTCCTGGAATCATGAGTATTCTAGCAAACGAAGTAATTGACCGTGGTTATCAATTTTATGATTGGAATTATGGTACAGGTGATGCCGGTGGAAACAATATTCCAGTTAATCAAATCATTGCTACTGCTACAGCTGGAAATGCCAATAATCAAGTGATTCTTGCTCATGATACAGATGCCAAAAATACCACGGTAGATGCCCTTCCGGCAATAATCGAGCATTATCAGGCACTAGGTTATTCTTTTAAAAAGTATAATCGAGCATTATCAGGCACTAGGTTATTCTTTTAAAAGTATAGATGACAATTCTTATGTTCCTCATCATCATATTAATAATTAAAAGTAGTTTTCGAAATTGGCTCTAGAATTTGATTTTTCAAAAGATGGAACCTATTTCAATAAAACTATTTTTATTTTTAAGATTTATTAAGAGATTCTTAGGATTTATTATGATAGAATTTTTAAAATAGCGTGTTATGATTATAATTGTTATGTATTGGTTAATTCTTGCTAATTCATTGCAAAGCAATTGTAGTTATATTACAATTAGATAAATTTTGTTTTTTATGAGGATGTTATTTATGGGAAAAATTAAAGGTTTAAATAAACAAGAAGTTGCAAAGCGTATTAGTGAAGGGAAAGTGAACCTTTCCCCTAAACCAGTAGTTAAAAGTAATTTTCAAATTATTATGGGGCATGTTTTTAACCTCTTTAATGCCTATAATTTTATTATTGCTGCTGCTCTAATTGCTGTTCAAGCATATTCAAGTTTATTTTTTGTTGTTATTGTCATTTCAAATACTGTTATTAGAGCGCGACAAGAAATAAAATCTAAAAATATGGTTGCTAAATTAAACTTGATCGTTTCGCCAAAAACTAAAGTTATTCGTGAGGGAAAAACGATTTCAATCGATAACGAAGAAATCGTTCTAGATGATGTAGTTTATTTTGAAACCGGTAATCAAATCAGTGCTGATTCAATTATTATTGAAAATAATGTTGAAGTTGATGAATCACTTTTAACTGGTGAAGCTGATCCAATTTCTAAAGGGCCTGGTGACCATTTATTATCTGGTAGTTTTATTTTGAGCGGTGCTTGCTATGGTAAGGTTGAACATGTTGGAAAAGATAACTATGCAAATAAAATTACTGATCAGGCAAGAACTCGTAAGCCTGTTAGCTCTGTCTTATTAAACACTTTTAATAAAGTTACTCGTTATACTAGTTATTTAGTTTTACCATTAAGTATTTTAATGCTCTATCAGGCTTATATCATTCGTGATCAAGGAATTACAAGCACAATCGTCAACACTGCTACAGCTCTGCTAGGGATGCTTCCTAAAGGACTAGTTCTATTAACAAGTGTATCTTTAGCTGCTAGTGTTGTTAAATTAGGGAAAATGAACACTTTAGTTCAAGAAATGTTTAGTATTGAAACCTTATCACGAATTGATGTTCTATGTTTAGATAAACCGGTACCTTGACTGAAGGAAAAATGGAAATCGAACAAGTCATTAAATTAAAAAATCCATTAAATCTTGATCTGGATGAGATTATGTGTTCCTTTGTTAAAGGATCTCTTGATAATAATATTACTTTTAAAACACTTAGTAACTATTTTACTGGCCCTGCAAAGTATGAAACATTAGACCGTATAGCTTTTTCTTCAGCCCGGAAATGGAGCGCCATTGAACTAGATTCAATAGGAACAATTATTGTTGGAGCACCAGAAATAATTCGTCCTGATTATCAATTATCACCAAGAATTATTGAGATGCAAAAAAGCGGCGCACGTGTTTTATTAATTGGCCATCACCCAACATTAAATATCTTACAGGAAACTTTAGGACAAACAACACCGATTGGGCTAATTGTTATTAAAGATCCTATTCGGAAAGATGCTCATGAAGCCCTTAAATTTTTCAGTGATAATGATGTTGCTGTAAAAGTTATATCTGGTGATAATCCAGCGACAGTTAGTGCAATCGCTAGTCAAGCAGGTGTTGCTAATGCAGAAAAATACATTGATGCTTCAACAATCGTTACTGATCAACAATTAGAAGATGCAATTTTAAACTATAATGTCATTGGTCGTGCTAGTCCTTTTCAAAAGCACCAGATGATCTTATGTTTACAAAAACATAATCAAAAGGTTGCGATGACGGGTGATGGAGTAAATGATGTTTTAGCATTAAAAGATGCTGATGTTTCAATTGCGATGGGTTCTGGTTCCGATATTGCCCGCCAAGTATCGCAATTTATTATTATTGATGGTAAATTACAAACATTAGTAGAAGTTGTTCGAGAAGGTCGCCTAGTTATTAATAATGTTACACGTTCTGCGTCAATGTATTACTTGAAAACAATTTACACGATTTTACTTTCAATATTATCTATTTTAATGAATATACCTTATCCTTTTATTCCTTTCCAAATGACTTTATTGGATATGTTTATTGAAGGTTTCCCTTCATTTATGATTTTATTTGAACGAAATATCGAAAAACCAAAAGAATCAATTGGTCATCATGCTATGCGTTTTTCCTTACCTAACGCATTAGCAATAGTTTTAAGCGTTGCTGGTATAAGATTACTCGCACCAACCTTACAATTGTCGTTAGCAGAAACTTTTTCAGTCCTATATTTTACAACTGCTTTTGTGTCTATTCATCATGATTTATCGTATTTATAAACCATTAAACTGGTATCGAGGTGGAGTTTTAATAATTGATATTATTGGCTTTATCCTCTCTACACCGATTTTTGGCCACTTTTAGAAATGCATGTATTAACACCTAAGTTAATTCAAATTATCCTAATTACGATTGTTATTAGCATTCCTGTTTTAATCATCCTGACAAGGAGTGTTAGTTATTATCTTAAGAACCTAAATAGTAAAAAAGCTTTATAGCATTAATAAGCCTGTTCAAGTTTTTCTTGGACAGGCTCCCATTTAAAACAAATCTATTTATCTAAACAAAAAGATATATTTAGATACATTACTGTACCTTCTATATCTATTTTTCATTTAAAAGTTGAATTAACTTAATCACATCTTCTTGAATCCGAGGTGGTAAATATTGCGGCTTGGCTAATAAAAAACCTTGAAGATAATCAACTTTAAGCTTAATCACCTGCTTTAATTCATCAATCGTTTCAATTCCTTCAGCAATTAATTTCATATCCCGTTCATGAGCATAATTAACAATGTTTTCAACAATTTTACACTTATCAGGATCACTATCAATATTACGAATTATATCCATATCGATTTTAATAAATTTAGGTGAAATCAGCAATAAGATTCGATCACTATTATATCCACTTCCATAATCATCTAATGCTAATTCTGCTTGCCATTTTTCATTAATTCTGCTTTTTGCTGATGATAATTTTCGTCAATGTACTCAACTTCAGTAACTTCTAAAACAACATTTTTTTAAATACTTTGAATACTCCTTTTCTAGCTCATCAATTTTTTTAGTACTTAAAATTTGATTTGAAATAGAATTAATAAATATTTTACAATCTTTATTAATTCGCTCATTTCGTAAATGGTTGGCAAAGGTTTCAAGTGATGAGGACCATGTTAATTCTTCAATTTCTGCTAAACGTCCCTCCTCTTTAGCTATTTTTAAAATATCAAGGGGATTTTTTAATGATGGCATAAATGATCTCATTAATGATTCATATGCATAAATAGTTCCATCTTTGCTACTTATAATTGGTTGAAAATAAAACTGAATTGCTCGATCTTCAATAATAGTGTTTAATTCTTCTTTACTTTCGCTTAAAAAAGAATCCGCAATATAATCATTGAGATTAAACTCTGTTAAATTACCTTTACTTGTACGTTTGATCTTATACATTGCATAATCAGCATAATGTTGGAGTTTTTCAAAAGATTCACTATCCCGTGGATACCAGGCAATACCGCCTGATGCATTGACATGAAAATTACTATTATCAGCCAAAGGAATAAAAGCCTTGCTAATTGCTTCCTTTAATTTATTAATTAACTGCTTAATTACATTTCATCATCATAACCATAAAAGAAAACAAAAAATTCATCACCAGAAATCCGTGAAATAATAGTATTTTCTGGGGTGCTGTTTACAAATGTTTCAGCAGCTTTAGAAATGTAATTATCACCAATTTCATGCCCATAATTATCATTAATGTACTTCAGATTATCTAAATCTAACATCAATAGTGCTGCTATTTTTATTTTGTTTATTTCATTTTCAAATAACTATTCATGATCCTAATAAATGCTCTCCGATTCAAAAGTCCAGTTAGAGCATCATGATCACGTTCATATTCAATCACATTCTTTTCAACAATTGTATTAGTTACATTCTCAATTACCCCAGTATATGCATTATCATTTACCAATAGCCGTAGATTCACAAAAACATAATTATCATCATCAGGAATTTTGAAGAGATATTCTTTTTTGCTATAATCATGTGAAACAATATATTGTTTATAGCCTTCAAATGTTTCTTTAAATTTTGTCATTGTTAATTCTGAAGTATTAACATCATATTTTAGTAAAACCTCAAAAAAGTTTTCTGATATAAACAATTCTTCAGTGTTTATATTATATTCGAACCCTGCTAGCTTAATACTTGCCATTTGTAATAAATTAGTGAATTTCAAGGCAGTATCACGAACATTTTGATTTAGTTGTTCCATCATATTTGCAAGATGATCAATTTCAGCAATATTTGTACGTCTGAAAGAAATCTTATTTTTAATATTAGCTTTTACGACTTCATCTGATAATTTTTTTATTGGTTTTGAAATGATATAACTAAAAATGAAACTTCCACCAATTCCAACTGTCAAGGTTAAAAAGATTGCGAACATCAAAATCGAAGTGATTTTATTTGTAAATGCAAATAAATCTGAAGTATCAACTATTCCTACTAAAGCCCAGCGTTGATTACTGTATGGTGTATTAGAATTATAAATATTCAAATATTTTAATTGAACTATATAAAGTGTTAGAACCTTGATTGATATAATAATCATTCTCAGATTGCATTAATTCAGTTGTAGGACTTTTCGTCGTATAAATATTTCCATTAGTTAAAATATTACTTAAAATCAATGAATCATCTTGATTGATTGCCAACAAATAGCTTCCATTACCTTCATCAAGTAACTCTGTACTGGGCAATAATTTGTTCAAATAATCTAATGTAATATCAATTCCAACGACACCATAAACAGCTCCTTGATCGTTGATTAGCGGTAATGAGTAGGTGAAAGCCTCATTTTCAGAATCTCTCAGGCGAAAACTCCCACCCAATAGCCCATATCAGTACTCGAAAATTCTTGTGAATTACTAATTGCCTGCTGGTATGGAGTATAGAAAAAATCATAATATTTTATGTTTGCTTTTTTAAATTCAAAACGTGGCCGCCATGATGAATCAGTAGCAATATTTAAAGATTTAACCACTTCAGTTGGAGCTCGTTCAATTAATAAATCCCCATTTTCTGCTGAAGCTTTTGATAATGGATCAAGATCTCTTAAATATATTCCAGGTTTATCTTCAAGTCCCTTATCCAAGTCATGATTATTAAAAATGATATATGCCCCTGTAACATGCTGAGAGCGCATTGTTGAAATCAATTGATCTACAACTGCCAAAATAAGTGGTGTTGCTGTTTCAGAGCTGTCATCAAGATGCTCATAATCAACCTTTCCTTCACTAACAAGCTGCTTAGCTGTCGTATTTATGTGGTCTGTCAATTGAGATAAATTGGACCAATTGTTTAACATTTCATTTTGAAGATAACTGCTTCGATTAATAACTCGCTGATCAACAATATCTTTAGCGTTCTGGTTTAATTTAGCAAACATTCCACCAGTTGAAAGGCTACCAACAAGGATTGTTGTCTCGATTAACACTAAAATACACATTACTACAAGTAAATATGAAAAAATTGATTTGTTTTTCATGATTTTACGAAACATCACAATCCTCCTTCTATAGAACTATTTAATTAATGATTCTAATTGGCTTTTAGTATTAGTATACCACTGATTAAAATAAGTATCATTATTAAATTGGCTAATTGCTTGTTCTAAATTCATTCCATTTGAAAGATTTAGTAATAACTGTTTCACGATCTTGTTTAGCTAAATTACTCATTGTTGTTTCTAAAACATTTCTTGCATCAGTTCCCTTTTCAAAAGGAACTGATGTATACATATTATTATCTGAAATCATTTTAAGACTAGTATTTAACGTTTTCTTTACTGACTCATTGACTTCTACTTCATCAGTAATCTTATCAAGATCATTTGCACTTTTGGTAACTGGCAAATAACCACTAGCATTTGAAAAAGCAATATTTTGTTTATCACTAGTAAACCATTTCAAAAATTCAACAGCTGCCTGTTGTTCTTTTTCTTCACTTTTGAGAACAACCATTCCTGCTCCTTGTTGAACGACATAATCTTTACCATCTTTAAATTTAGGGCAAGCAAATGTCTCCAATTCAATTGAATGGCTTTCTTCGTCATTTAAAATAACTTCTTTAGGAAAATATGTGACACTCGAAGATGAAGAAACACAAGCAAGAATATTTCCGATTTTTATATCATCACTTCTAAATTTACCTGATGAACTAAAATAACCACTTATGTAAGGAACATAATAATTATCCCATAATTTTTTAGCAATATCTGCTTCAAAATTTAATACGATTTTATTATCCTTTTTACTAAAAATATCTGTTGCTAGCTGGCGATAGCCAACGAGCATATAATTTGCAAAAGCATCACGACCAAAAAATGCTTTTCCATCATTTGGAGCAGCTGTCAAACTATCAGTCCAGTTATAATATTGCTCTGCAACCTTAGTAACACCCTCAATTGTATTTAAATCATTTGTTGAAGCACCCGTAGCATTTGCAAACTTCTCCCAATCTGTTTTATTCAACATAAATAACTCTACTGATTTAGCCACTGGAAAAATTTTTAATGTATCTTTACTTGAAAAGTGTCCTTCTTCAAGATAACCATCGACATACTTAGATAGCTCGTCTTTACTAAAATATTTATTTAAATCTACTGCATAACCTAACTTATCCACTTGATAAGCTGTGTCACCATACGCTGCAAAAATATTCGGAATATCTGCAGCCCCAGCTTTTCCATTAATTGAATCTAAGACATTTCTTTCTAAATCAGAAATTGTTCCTTGACCAGAGCCCTCAACAATTATCCCTTTTTCTTTACCGACTGTTTTGTTAAATTCATCGACTAGACGATTAAATTCTTTCTTGTTGCGCACCATTATAATAATGCCATACTTGAATCGTCGTTGGATCATCCTTGTCTAATAAGTTTTTATCCTCATTACTACATCCAGTTACAGCAAAAAACATTAATAAAGATATCAAAACTAATCTTACTTTTTTCATATGCTTATCTCCATTCCCTTATCCCCTAAAGGATAACACAAATTGGTCATTTATACAATCTTCACACTTTATCAATACAAAAAAGGATACCTATTGATATCCTCTATGACAACTCCATTTTTCCAGTATACAATTGATAATATCTTCCTTTTGATTAATTAATTCATCATGATTCCCACGTTCTATGATTTCCCCATGATCGAGTACCATAATTGCTTTTGAATTACGAACTGTAGAAAGACGATGTGCAATTACAAAAACGGTACGATCTTTCATTAAACTATCCATCCCTTTTTCAATCAATTTTTCAGTATGAGTATCAATAGAACTTGTAGCCTCATCCAAAATTAAAACTGGGGGATTAGCAATTGCTGCACGAGCGATAGCTAATAGCTGACGTTGTCCTTGTGATAAGTTAGAACCATCACCGGTTAACATTGTTTGATAGCCTTGCGGAAGTCGCCGAATAAATGAATCTGCATTTGCTAGTTTAGCTGCTGCCACCACTTCTTCATCACTAGCATCTAATTTACCGTAACGTATATTATCTTCAATCGTTCCTGTAAATAAATGAGTGTCTTGCAAAACCATTGATAACGATTGTCGCAATGCTGCTTTTTTTATTAATTTAATATCAATTCCATCGTATGTTATACTGCCAGAATCTAATTCATAAAAAACGATTAATCAAATTAGTAATAGTTGTTTTCCCAGCTCCTGTAGAGCCCACAAATGCAATTTTTTGACCTGGTTTTGCATATAAGTTTAAATTTTTTAAAATAGGATGGTTGGGGACATAACTAAAACAAACATCATGGAAGCGAACATCACCTTTTAACAAAACCAGTTCTACATCACCATTAGAACGGGGATGACGCCAAGCCCAAAGTCCAGTATTTTCATGACACTCAACTAGCTTACCATATTCATTGCGAACATTTGTTAAAGTGACACTTCCTTCATCTATTTCAACTTTTTCATCCATAATTTCAAAAATACGTTCTGCACCTGACATTGCTGCCAAAATAAAATTCATTTGTTGGGAAAATTGATTTACTGGCATCGCAGTTTGTCGAACAAAAACCAAATATGATGATAAACTTCCTAAATCCATAATCCCATAAATTGCCATAAACCCGCCTATTACAGCAGATAATGCATAATTCAAATATGAAATACTGACAACTGTTGGTATCATAGTTCCTGAATAAGTAACTGCTTTCGTAGCTGCTTGTCGTAAAGCTTGATTTCTTTTTTCAAACTCGGCAAAGTTCACCTGTTCATGATTGAAAACTTTAACTACTTTACTTCCTTCGACCATTTCTTCAATAAAACCATTTAAACTTCCCATATATTTTTGTTGTTGATTAAAATACTGCTTACTCTTTTTACTACTATAACGAATAAAATAAAACATCATTACCATTGAAGCAATTACAATGATTGATAGATAAGGATTTAAAATAATAATCATCGTAATTGTTCCTACAATCATTATAAAACTTTGAATCAACATTGCAAAACTATTATTTAAAGCTTCTAAAATTGTATCAATATCACTAGTAAATCGACTCATCAACTCACCATGAGTATGCTGATCAAAAAAACTAAGCGGTAAGTTTTGTATCTTATCAAATAAATCTTCACGAATTTCTTTAACGATTTCTTGAGCAGTTTTTACCATTAATTGATTATATAGATGACAAGCCCCGACACCAGTTAAATACATAATTGCCATCGTTATTATTGCTTGTAATAGTCCAGCATTATTACCTGGTAGAATGTAATCGTTAATAACCGGTTTTAATAAATAAGTACCTAAAATATTTGCACCTGCACTAATTAATACTAAAATAGCAATGATTATGAGTGTTCCTATATGTCGAGTTAAATAACTAGCCATTGCTTTTAAAGTTTTCTTTAAATTTTTAGGGCGTGGAGTTCCGTTTATTCTAGCCATATTATTTATCTCCTTCTTGAATTTTACATAAATCTTGATAGATATGATTACGATTTGCTAATTCTTCAGGTGTTCCTATATCATCAATTTACCATCAGTAAAATAACAATTTTATCTGCATGGGCAAGTGATGATAATCGCTGTGAAATAATAATTTTAGTTGTCTTAGGCAAATAGTATGCTAATCCATCTGTTAGTTTTCGTTCAGTTGCTGTATCTAATGCACTGGTAGAATCGTCAAGAATTAAAATTTTTGGTTTCTTTAATAATGCACGTGCAATACATAACCTTTGTTTTTGCCCACCAGAAACATTAACTCCACCTTGCCCTAAATCTGTATTGATTCCCTTAGGCAATGCATCGATAAATTCACTGGCACAAGCAATGTCTAAAACTTCATTAAGTTCGTGATCACTAGCATCTGCTTACCCCATAAAATATTTTCCTTAATCGTTCCAGAAATAGAGTGTTTTTTGTAATTACCATAGCAATTTCATCTCGAAGATGTTCGATTCCATATGATTTTATATCATGACCATCGATTAATAAATCCCCTGCTGTAATATCATATAATCTAGGAATCAATTGTACTAATGAAGTTTTGGCACTACCTGTTCCCCCGATAATACCAACAGTTTCACCAGGCTCAATTTCCAAATTTATATTATTTAATACATATTCTTTTGCTTTTAAGTCATATTTAAAAGCAACATTTTTAAATATGATTTTTCCCCTCGTAATCTTTATGTCACTTTTTTCATCTTTAATATCTATTTCTTCATCAAAACTTCTTGAATCCGATATGCCGAAGCTAGAGAACGAGTTAACATCAAGAAAACATTTGAAATCATCATTAAGGAATTTAAGATTTGCATAATATAGCTTAAAAATCCTGTTAATTCACCTACTTGCATATTTCCAACCTGAATCATCCCACCCCCAAACCATAGAATTGCAATAATCGTCGAATACATCACAAATTGAAAACACGGCATATTCATAACTGCATAATGGAATGATTTACGTGAAACTTGTTGATAATTCAAATTAACTTCATTAAATTTAGCTTGTTCGTAATCTTTTCTAACATATGACTTACAACTCTGATCGCAATTAGATTTTCCTGAACTATCGAATTGACAGAGTCTAAAGCTCTTTGCATTTTCCCATATAAAGGACGAACTTTGACATAATTATAATTAAGCATGTTGCTAGAACAGGAATAGCTATTAAAAAAACAACAGCTAATTTAGCATTAATTAGTATTGCCATAGTTAGTGCAGTTAACATCATAAAAGGTGCTCTAACTAACGGACGAATCCCATTACAAATAGCGTTTTGTAAAATAGTAACATCACTTGTAAGTCGAGTAACTAACGATGAAGTACTAAAATGATCTGTATTTTTAAATGAAAATTCTTGAATCTTTTGATATTGTGCTTTTCGCAATTCATAGCCAAACCCCTGTCCTGCTTTGGCAGCAGTCTTTGCATACAATAAGCCTAAACCAAGCGACAAAAGAGCACATATAATCATTAATCCCCCTTTGATCAGAATATAATTTCTATCTTTATTTGCTACACCGATATCAATAATATCAGCCATTATCAAAGGAATAATCAACTCAAAAAGAAGTTTCTAAAATAACAAACACTGCACTTAAATAAAGATATTTTTTATAGTTTTTTAAAATAGCCAAAAAAATTGTTTGAACATCTTATTCCTCCTTTAACAAGGCGTCATAAAGGCGCTCTAAGTAATTAATAAATTGTTTTCTTTCTTCCTTGCTAAAATCTCTCAAGGTAATATCTTCACGCTCATCTAGATATGCTTGCCATTTAAGAAAAGTGATTTTTCCTAATTCGGTAAGTTGAATATATACATTTCTCTTATTTTCCTCACTATAATTCCGTTTAATAAAACCATTACTTTCTAATTTGTTTAGCATAATTGAAACTGTAGCAGGCTCAATATCACAACCTTTAGTAATATCTTTTTGTAAACATTCTCTTTTCTGTTCATACAAATATCGTAAAACCTTTGGCTGTCCTGGTGCTAAATTCAGTTCTTTTAAAAAAGGAATATTCTTTTTCCTTTGTGTATGCGCTGTTTTAAATAATAAATAATATAATGAATTAGCCATCTTTCCTCCTATTATTAGTATCCTAACTATTAGTATACTAATCTTATTAATAAAGTCTGTCAAGGTATTTACTAAAATTAAAAACCGGCTTCTATTTAGAGCCGGTCATTTTATATATTTTACTTAGTGTATTATATGCTGTTTTAATCGTACCATCGTATTCCTCAGCAAAAACAATAGTCATTTCTTCTTTTAAAATAATAGCTAAACAATATTTTAATTTACGATTCAATCGTCTATCTAATAACGCCATTCGTCCAAATAATAAAACATTTACAGGATCCAGCTGTTTTTTTAATTCCTCGATTTCACCATATTTCACTTCAATAATATCGTTATAAGAAAACTTTCTACTTTTGAAGATACCATCAACTGAAAAGCTATTTTCTTTAAGATTTAAGGTATAAATAGCACGCTTTTGATATTCAGCAATACCACCAATATAATTAAGATTATATTTAAATGTTTTTTTCATTTTCAAACTCCTAATCCTGATTAAAATTCTTAAGTCCTTCTAATAAATAATTATGACTCTTAGGTTGTTTACGTCGGAATTCTTCTAATTTTTCTTGATCAAGTTGTGCTACTTCTAATCGAAGTTCGCGAGAAGATATTCTTTTCCCACCTTGCCCTAATACGATTAATTGTTCTAACGCATCAGAT
>ENA-OQLB01001021-OQLB01001021.1-human-gut-metagenome-genome-assembly--contig:-NODE-1021-length-13329-cov-8.572868_pt1 | contig 13329 bp, 19 predicted proteins | sample MGYA00242656_ERZ504813 | MGnify/ENA primary metagenome ERZ504813 (study PRJEB26092, sample SAMD00036388) | human gut metagenome | host: Homo sapiens | study: EMG produced TPA metagenomics assembly of... | reverse complement strand
CTTCCGGGACAAAAGAAGAAAAATCAACCCTTTTTTCCACGGCAATAAAGGGCTTGGCCGCCATGCTGTTGGCAAGGTCCGTTATGTAGTCCAGATATTGATCGGTGCAGGAATCCATCTCCGCCTGGTACAAAGGGTCCTTTTTTAACTTATTCATTCGGGTGGTGTATGCTCCGGCGCCCATTGGTTCCAGGAATTTTTTTGCGCAGCTTCAATTCAGCACCGCGTGAGCCAGCCGGCCCTCCTCCGCGTATTCGCTTTTTGTGTCGGGCATATCTTTTGTCAAGCTCACCGACCCCGGGCAGTTAAGCCATCTGTGGGCGCTGGAAGCGCTGAGCACCGCGTGGTTTTTAGGCGCAGGCATGGTCGTCGTCCTCCATATTGGACAGTGCGTAATCGATGCACTGCTCCACGATATTTCCTAAGGGAAGCCCGGTTTTTGCTTTTAAGGAAACCAGGATTTGATAGTAGCAGGGTTTCAGCCGAATGATCGGCTGCTTTAACTCGGAGGCTTCCGGAACAGGTATTTTTAATTTAAAAGGTTCCATTAAATTCTAGCCCCCAGTCCTCTAAGTTCTGTGGCAAAGGCCCCGTATTGTTCGGAACGCAGTTCCGGAATTCTACGAATGCCGAATTTTTGCAGCAGTCCTTGCAGCTGCTGGGCTTGTCCCTTGTCCATACATTCCGCACAGGCTGTTTGAATCATATCAAAGGTGTATTGCGGGACGGAAGTCGGCACAGCGGAAGATTCTGCACAGTATCCGTCGCAGATGGCGTTACGGGAATCCCCGCCGCGGGTGCTGTCTGCGGTATTTGAGCCGCAGGCGCGGGAGGATTGATACGCGCTTCGGGGCTTCTCTGTTCTCCCAGCCGGGAAAGCAATCCCATCAAAGCGGGGTCGGCATGAATAACGACGTCAATTGTAAAGTTGGACATTGACTTTTCATTCCTTTCTGTTTAAAATATAGATAATGTATTTTTGCTTGCCGCGTTCCTGGTGCCGGCCGGGGCGCGGCTTTCTTTATACCTTGCGTATCTGCCCCTGTTTTTCAGGGCTTGTCTCAGCTTCCGGTTCCGGTACCGCTCGCCAATATATGCCGCTGTGAATACGGCGCTCCATACCGCCAGAACGATAAACGCCACCGTCATTTCTGCGTTCATGTGCTTGTCCTCCTTTATGGTTTTACGCCTTTTTAAGAGATTTACGCCATGCAATGCACCGAACCATTTTTGCGCCGTCGGATTTTCTCTGAAAATATGGGCGATGGTAAAATCCGCTTTTGTCATAGGTATAAATCGCATAGCAAATACAAGGCTGGCTGTCCATATCCTCATAGAGAAGTTCAACCTCCTCATCAAGAAACTCACATGGCATTTTTGCACCTATCCAAATGATGTTCCAACCGTCCTGATCCACTATTTTCCGAACTCTTTCTCTGTCGTCTGCGTTCAAATGCTTGTCCTCCTTTTGGCCTCCTGCGGGGGTTAGCCGCAGAGAATTGCATTATAAGCCTTTGCGTTCTTTCTCTAATTGGGCTGTTCGCATTTTTTCCATGCGATGGTTAAGTAATAGACGGAAAAAAGATTCGGTTTCCGGACACAAATAGACAGGGTGTCCGTTTTCCCCGTCAAATTCTTCATTACTGAGGATTCTTCCATCTGCCATTTTGTTCCAGCCTACGATTTCGTCAATACTAGTCACCATCGTACTTTTTCTCGCCATATTGATACACCTCCTTGTAATTGGTATGTTTTTGTCGGATTGTCCTATACATGTTTGTCGGTATGATAGATTTCTTTAAACGCCTTATTAACGGTTTCTGTTATACTTTCAGCTACACCGTTCCGAATCTCAGTGTCATTTCTAACCGGATTGGTTTTACGGTGTATTTCTTTCCCGTTGGGGTATGCTATAATTTCTGTTTGCTCCTCTTGTAACATAGCCATAAGGCAAGCTATTTCTTTTGGCTCGGCCTTGATTGTGATTTCCATGTCCTCACCCCGCTTTCTTATCTTCAACACAAGATCTTACTCAGATTTTGGAAAATAACGGATTGCTGGTAAATAATATCAATGATAAAATCACGAAAACTATTAAATCTATAGGACAACAATAAAACAGTGACTGTGAGAGTGTTGACCAAAATGCATAATATAAAAGTCAAGAATTCCAAATGCTCGATTTGCTCCTGTTGTGTCCCAATAGGAGCTTTTCTTTTGCTTGCCCGCATTTCCTCACCCCGCTTCCTTTTCGTTAATCTGATTGCTTACTTTTTAACTACGTGATAGAATATTGCTGGAAAGGAGGAATACTAAATGGAAAATAAAGCGTTACCATTCCCTGATGTAAAAACCGCTATAACTGTGAAAGACAAAAATTTCACCTTAGAAGTAATCGCATACCGTATGCTTACAGAAGAAGAAGGAAGAAAAATGCTTGACGTTTGGTTGAAAGATAATCAACTTAATGATTTTCCAGAAGGGGTAACGGCTCAAATGATATCCCTTCACGGAGTTGATGATCCTCGCACCGTTTCATAAATGCGGCCGTCTCTTCTTCGCTAAAATACCTTATATTGCCTTCCGGAGACATTTCACAGATGTCTCCATTTTTGTTTCTGTAGAGTTTTGCATAGGTAATTTTTAAATCTTCCATTTTATCACGCTTCCTTGTGGTTGTTATTTCGCTCTAGCTATTGAATTCAGGCAAAAGATTTCCTATAATTTGTTTAAGCCGTAAAGGCAATTGAAAGGAGCGTGGTCGAATTGACCAAACTTTTGAGATTGCCGGTTCCCGATGAAAGCTGATGCTATGGCTACATAGTGCGGAACCAAAACCGCCTAAGTGAAGCGACTGCCAAGAAACATATAGTGGTTTTATATGTGAATAAAGATGAAAGAGGGGAGCCGAACTGATACAGCTCAGTATAAATAGGGGGCGACCACCGTTAAACAATACGAGAAAAACTGATCTGTCTGGTAAAGTTCAGTAATGTATCTCGGTTGCCAAAAAACTAAGTGTTAACGGCATCTTATTCTAGCAACAGTTTCGGGTAAACAAATTTGGGGATAGCTGTCTGCGAAACCACCGCAGGCGGCTTTTCTTTTGCCTGAATTCAATAGCTAAAGCTGGTTCATGGGTTATCCCGCTTCCTTTTCGTTGCCCGGCGAAATCTTCTCTCGCTTCTGCATATCTGCGTAAGAATCGACACGCCCGGATATGTAAATAAGCTCTTCCTTGGGAACCATGACAAGTTTTTCAGCTAATATTTCCAAGTCAGCAGCTTTTTCCATGTCCACTCCAGGAATTTTTTTCATTTTATCAGCCCCTTTCAAAGAACATTTCTTTACTGTGTCTATATTGTACATCACTTAGTAAGTATTGTCAATGCTTTTTTACAGAAAAATATTGACATAGTAAAAGTTTAGATGTAAAATTAAGGCATGAAAGGAGGATAAAGTTTGAAAGATAGAATTAAAGCTATAAGAAAATATAAAAATATGAAGCAAGCGGAATTCGCGCAAGTACTGGGAATAAAACCTAATACAGTAACAAGTTATGAAACCGGCTTAAGAGTTCCATCTGATGCTGTTATTACATCTATTTGCCGCGAATTTAATGTATCCGAACACTGGCTGAGAACCGGCGAAGGCGATATGTTTATACAACTGTCTGAAGATGCTGACTTTATTCGTGTCATGACAGAAATACAGGTTTCTGACGACGAATTAATCAAATCAATTTTAATGGCCTATTGGGATTTACCGAACGACAAAAAAGCCGCCATCAGAGACCTGGTGGACGGCATTTTAAAAAGGTATTCAAAAAAAGAAAACGCCGGGCAGTAATGCCCAGCGCTTATTTTGAAAGTTTTGCTTTTTCAAGAAGAATGGCATAAGTTAATATCTTCTTTGCAAAATCAGGTTCATTTCTTCGGATTATCCTAATAATGTTATCAATTGTGTCATCCGTCTTTTTCTTCAATTCTGCCACTCCTCTTGATAAACAAACATTAGTTCTGTATTTGTGTCTTTATTATAGCACACAAAAATTTAAAATCAAGAGGTTTTATAAAATTTATTCCCGAATTTGCAACGGCAATTATTGGATACTTTGACGAAGATACTATAGATTTGTCAATATTTAGGAGGGTCATATTATGAAATGCCCAAACTGTGGAACAGAACACAATTTCAATTTTTGTCCTAACTGCGGATATAAGGCGCAACAACAAGCCCCAGTTTCTACCCCCAGTATTCCAAACACACCGCAGCAGTACGCGCCGGAAGCACCTCAATATGAGCCACCATATAACACACCTGAGTATGTGGATCAGCCCAAAAAAGGGTGGTTTAAGGTGGTGGGGCGTTCTTTTAATTGTTTTAGCCTCTATCTTATTGCTTATTGGCATTGTTATGATTATTGGCGTTGCCACCGCCATTAATGGAAACAATGGCAGCGCCGTTTCAGGAATAGCCGGAACTACTTCAGAAATCGTTTCTTCCGAGGCTCCGGCAGAGTTAACGGAAGCGGAAATCGATCAATTATATACTGACCCGGGCGCGTTCAAGGGAAGACGTGTAACGCTGACTGGACGAGTTTTCCAAAATCCTGAAAAAGATAGAAATGTGATGTATTTCCAAATCTTTACTGATATAGAAAATAGTGACCGCAATACTGTCATTGCTTATCAGTCAGACGAGGCTTTGGTTGCCGTTGACGATTATGTAAGGGTTACCGGTGTTGTACAAGGAGAGGACAGAGGATACAATGCTTTCGGTGGAATTATCTCCGCTCCCAGAGTTTTAGCGGATTCCATTGAAATTGTTTCCTATGCTGAAGCGGCCGCCCCCTCCTTAAAAACCGTTGAGTTAAGCGGCGTTACACAGGATCAATATGGATATTCGGTCACCGTACATAAAGTGGAATTTGCAGAAAAAGAAACCCGTGTTTACGTATCTATACAGAATAACGGCAGCTCTAGTTTTTCCGTTTATTCATTCAACACTAAGATTGTGCAAGATGGAAAACAATATGAGGAAGAACGAAATTATAGAGCGGATTACCCTGAAATCCAGACAGATTTGCAGCCAGGTGCTTCTACACAGGGAGTTATAGCTTTCCCCGCAATGAATCAATCCGACTTTCAGATTATTTTTGAGGGCTATTCAGACAACTGGGACGAATCAATAGAAGATTATACATTTAATATTACCGTGCAATAAAAACTCTCCCACTGGTTGTAGCTAGTAGGAAACATAAAAGGAGCGTCTAAAATGATTGACTTTAATAACGCAAGCTTTATGAAATTAAAACCTGTACCGAATTCAGACTTCGAAGCAATGGTTGCCCCTTTGTTTGTAAGCGGGGAAGGAATCCTCGGCACATACCGCGGAATGAGAGACGGTGTGGTTTTCACGAACAAAAGAATTATTGCAATTAATGTCCAAGGCGTAACAGGGAAAAAGAAAGATTTTACTTCACTTCCATATAGCAAAATTCAGGCGTTTTCTGTAGAAACCGCTGGAGTTCTTGACTTAGATAGTGAACTGGAACTTTGGTTCAGTGGAATGGGAAAAGTAAAATTTGAGTTTGTCTCGCAGGCAAATGTGTCACAGATTTGCCAAATGATTTCAGAAAAAGTTCTCTAGAAAGAAAAAGCCGCCCGCTTCTGTTGGCGCAGAAACGAACGGCAAAAATAGAACAGCTTACCCGAAAGTGGATAATTCCGTCCAAGCAATGAAATTATACACTTCGGTAGGCTTGGCAAGTCATACTCTGAGGGTGGTTTTTGTATTATGTACAAAGCAAGCAACGGAAGCGGTGAACTCATGGAAAATAAAGTAATCCGCGTCGGCGGATATATTCGAGTTTCCACACAGGAGCAAGCAAAAGAAGGCTATTCCATACCGGCACAAACAAAATGCTTAAAGAGCTATTGCAGCGCGCGCAATTGGATTTTGCATGAATTGTATATCGATCCTGGTTATTCAGGTGCAAAAATGGAGCGGCCGGCATTACAGAAAATGCTTTCCGACATTAAAAAAGGATTAGTTGATCTTGTCTTGGTATATAAGTTAGACCGGCTCAGCCGATCTCAAAAAGATACCTTGTATTTAATTGAAGATGTTTTCCTAAAAAATGAAGTCGCTTTCGTATCCATTAATGAAACTTTGATACTTCATCAGCGTTTGGGCGCGCCATGATTGGCATATTGTCCGTTTTCGCCCAGCTTGAACGAGAGCAAATAAAAGAACGTACTCAGATGGGCCTTGCCGAGAGAGCTAAAAACGGAATGTGGCACGGCAGCGGCATAACGCCTATTGGATATGACTATGATCCCGCTTCTAATCAGCTGGTCGTAAATGAGTACGAAGCTATGCAAATACGTGAGGCGTTTGATTTGTTTGTAAACCAAAATTACGCTTTCACAAAAATAGTTAAAACATTCCGTAATAAAGGCTATTCTCATAAACATGGAGTATGGGCCCACAGTTCAAAATTGCGGTATATACTTTCTAATAAGACTTATATAGGGCGGATAAATTGGAATGGAGAAGACTATCCGGGCAAGCATGATCCCATTATACCTAGCAGCCTTTTTGAAGCCGCACAAAAAAAAGCTTGCGGAGAAAGATTGGAAGCTGACGGATAAGCCTGCAAAATCCCCATTTGACGCTACGCAATTATTAAGCGGCGTTTTGTTCTGCGGAAATTGCGGCGGACGGTATTACGGGGCCGGTTGCTACCGCGGCTCTCATGATCCCAATAGTCCTAAACGTAGATATGAGCATATTTATTCGTGCTATTCCAGGACAAAAACAAAATTAGAAATGATAAAAGACCCCTCGTGTAAAAATAAAAACTGGAAAACTGAAACATTGGATAACTATGTCATAACGCGTATTAAAAACTTACGTCTGGAAGGAGAAATAGAAAATCTCATCGCAAAAGAGCGGCCCAGAAACCCGGGGATCGATCAACGAAAAGCGCTGGAAAAACAGATCGATGATATAGACCGCCAAATTTCTCGGTTATTAACGCTTTACCAATTGGAAGACGTTCCTACAGCGGAAATAGGACTAAGGCTCAGCGATCTTACAAGGAAAAAGAAGACGGTAGAAGAAGCCATAGAAAACATACCGCTGTATGAACCGGAGTTATCCGTTGCAAAAGCAAAAAGCTTATTAGCCGATGCCGAAGAAATATTTAATTGTGGAACAACGGAAGAAAAACGAAGCCTTATCCATGCATTAATCAGAAAGATTATTTTAACCGGGAATGATGTTGTAATAGAATGGGCTTTTATTTAACCCATTTTTTATGATACAAATCGAATCACGAATATAAGCTATTACGTGGGTTATCTCCGTCATGCTGCCGCCGATGGCCATCTTTTTCCCACTATTTACCCTTTTGGAGGACTCGGGTTATCTTCCCCGGATCGCCTTTAATATGGATAAACATTTCAAAAAGGCCGGCGCGCATGGAAAGCAGTCCTTAACCATGTGCATGGGCTTTGGCTGCAATGCCTGCGGAGTTATCGGCTGCCGGATCATTGATTCCCCGCGGGAGAGGCTTATCGCCATTCTGACAAACAACTTTGTCCCTTGCAACGGCCGGTTTCCGACTTTGATCGCTGTGATCACTATGTTCTTCGCCGGAGCTGTGGCTCTCCCGCTTCAATCTATATTCTCCACCTTGATGCTGATCGGTGTAATCCTCCTCGGTATCGTGATGACCCTGCTGATATCCAGGTTTCTCTCTTCCACCCTTCTCAAGGGAGAACCCTCTTCCTTCGCCCTAGAGCTGCCGCCCTACCGTACGCCCCAGATCGGCCGGGTCATTGTCCGCTCTGTCTTTGACCGTACTCTGTTTGTCCTCGGCCGTGCCGCCGCAGTAGCCGCGCCGGCAGGATTGATCATCTGGTGTATGGCCAACCTTTACGTAGGAGACGCCAGTATCCTTACCCACTGTTCCCAATTTCTCGATCCCTTCGCTAAGCTTCTGGGTATGGATGGTGTAATTCTTTTAGCCTTTATCTTAGGATTTCCCGCCAACGAAATCGTGGTACCAATCATCATCATGAGCTATCTCTGCACGGGAAGCATGATGGAATTCGACAGCTTAGCCCAGCTCCACACTCTACTGACGGATCATGGCTGGACCTGGGTCACCGCTCTGTGCGTCATGATCTTTTCCCTGATGCACTTTCCCTGCGGCACTACCTGCTTTACCATTAAAAAGGAAACCGGAAGCTGGAAATGGACCGCTCTCGCCTTTTTTCTTCCTACTGCATGCGGTATGCTCTCTGCTTTTTTATTTCCTCCATTGCCAGGATCTGCGGACTGGCATAATCCAGATCCGTGTAAACAAATCCTTCCTTTTTAGCTTTTTTTCGAAAAATCTGCCGCTTTCCATCTTAATTCTCATGATAAAAAGCCAGCGCCCGACTAAAGTCGGGCGCTGGCCCTTCCGGGAAAGGAAAAAGATTTTTAAACCCGGAACGCATTGGCGAGCTCTGAATATTTATCCTCTAAAGGCTTTCTGGTATATACAGGCGTTTGCGCTTTCAATACCCGGTCCAGCTTATCTGAAAGCTGTTCCGGGCTTTCCGCGATCTCCAGATACGGCAAGTCTCTAATCCACTGATATTGGGCAAAAACCTTTCCATACACATTATCAAACGCTACGCAGGGCGTAGAAGTAATCGCAGCAAAAATCATGCCATGCAGCCGGTCGGTCACCAGAAATTTGGAAGCTGAGATTTGTTCCAGCACAGCGTTTACCTCTGTCTCCCTGTTTTCCAGATCAATAAAATAATTCTTTTGGGTATCAGTGGATATAATTTTTTTCGCATATTTCCCGCATATCTCCTCTAATTCCTGATTCCAGCCCTGTGGATGACTGGTTTCCCCGTCTGAACGGATCATCAAAAGTCCGGTTTCACTTCTGGGAGCTTTCGTTAAATAAGGATCGGAGAACAGCACAATATCCGGTATGAGCATAAGCTTGGTCCGCCGAAACATCTTTTTCGCCTCCTGATAGGCGTTTTGATCTCTCAGCGCCAGCGTCAAATCAGGGTGGCTGTCAAAAATCGCGGCGGTATTTTTTCTTTCCGCCTCGCCAAGCTCAGACTTTGTATAAAACAAGGATTGAGGAAATATAATAATCTGATTATTAGGAAAGCACTGGATCATATCCCTCATATACTTTTCCCCGTACGGTAAATACACATCGCCTATGGATCCCCCGCCCGGCGCCGCTAAAATATCGCCGTTCTGCACCTGGCACAGCAGCTCCTGCCGCTTTTCCTCGTAATGCCTGCACGAAATCTCACGAACCTCAAATTTTGGAAAATAGCACCGGAAAAAATGCCGGATTTCCATCATAATCTTGTGGTCGCCCAAATTGCCATAATCGCTGGAAGGCACAAAATAAATTACCGGCCGGCGTTCCTGCGAACGGGAACGCAATTTACGGATCGGCGCTGTTACGCGCCAGGAGGTAGACTCGCGGATTGCCGCCAGTTCGTGGTTTTTAGCGATTATCGTATTTTGCAGCAGCGCATTTTCGTTTGTCCGCAGTGCGGCCTCGTGCTGACGCTGCCGCGCCTGGTCTTCTAACTGACGCTTTAACGACGCCAATTCCTGATTTTTCTGCGCCTGGTCATTGAAAGCCACCGAATCAAAATACATATGTTCCATATTCAAGGCATACAAATCATGCAAGGAAAAGCCGAACTTATCTTCCAGCAGTTCTACGCCGCCAGGCTGGTTTACCACCCGTGCCAGCCTTTTAAAGCCTAGATAGTGAAAATAAGGATAGTCCTGAAAACAGTTCAACAGCAAAAATCCCTTTTCACACTCCAGCTCCAGCGGAGAGGAAGATCCGCTGTTCCTAAATTCCTGTTGGAAAAACCTGATCAGCTGCTGGTCGGTGATATGGTCGAATAATTTTTCTACAGCTTCAACCCGTATATTGAAAAAGCGCGTCATATTAGAATCTTTTGCCTCGTCGGAAATTTTATCCGGATTCCCCGTGTCCCAAAGGCACGCCAGCAGGGGCTTTTCAATAATATGCAGCGGCGCTTCCAGAGCGATCCTCATCCAGAGGTCAAAATCCTCGCCTTGCATCATCGCCATATCGTAAGGGCCTACGCGATCGATAATCGATTTGGGAAATACAACTGAAGGATGAGCTAGGCAATTGCCGCAGTGAATAAAATAATAGAGCCACTGAGTTTGAGTCCTATTAGGCTGCTGATACCGCTGATAGACAATTTTTTCCTTGTCGTTGATCACCGTGCCCTTGCCGTCGATCAGGTCAACCAGCGTAAAACAGGCGCCGCACTCCGGATGTTGAAGCAAATATTCCATTTGAAGCGCCAGCTTATCGGGATAGAATTGGTCTCCGCAGTCAATCCGAGCGATGAACCTGCCTTTGGCCTCCTTTAATCCGCGGTTCAGCGCATAGCAAATATGCCGGTTTTTGTCTAAGAATACCGGCCGAACCCTACCGTCCTTTTCCCGCATAGAGCGTATTATTTGCGGTGAGCTATCCGTAGAACCGTCATCAATTACAATTAATTCCAAATTTTCATAGGTTTGACAAAGGACGCTTTCTATTGTTTCTTTTAAATGGGCGCTGCGTTATAATTTGGCAGTAAAACGCTGATCAGCTCATTCGCCAAAGTTCTATCACTCCATTAATTTTTTAGTTTGCCGCAAATCTCAGATAATTAAATTTTAACACATGGAGCCTAAGCCAGCAAGCAGTTTCGACATAATTTTCATCTAGCACTCGTGATTCCTTGTATACTGTAAATATCAAAAAAGCGGTTTGAAAAAATTCCAAACCGCTTTTTATTATGACCGGCAAGCGCCGCAAAGGGAAAATTTTGCCGCATTCAGGCCATTTCCCAAAGAAGATATTTCCATTTCCGCTTCATTTCAGCTTTTGAGCTAAGATTTCCTGAATTTTTGCCGGGTTACCCTTCCCCTTCGTTTTCTTCATCATCTGCCCCATCAAGCCCTGAAACGCCGCGGTTTTTCCTTTCCGGTATCCATGACCATTTTTTCCTGCTGGCTCAGCACCTCATCCGCCAGTTTAGAAAGCACCTCAGGATCGCTGATCTGCTCCAAGCCCTTTTCCATAACCAAGGCCTCCGGATCCTGGTCCTGCTCCCACAGCAGGCGACTGCCTGACGGCAGGTTCCAGAGTTAATTCTGCCGTCACCGAACAGGTCCGCCAGCATACCGAGATGTTCGGGCGCCACCGGGATTTCGCCGCCGTCCGCCGGCATCAGCCGCATGACTCGGACAGCACTAGGTTGGCCGCCAGCTTTGGGTAGCGGGTCCGCCGCGCCGCCTGCTCGAAATAGTCCGCCGCCTCCCGGGATAAGGTGATCTGCTCGGCCGCGTAATCAGTCAGGCCAAACCGCTTTACATACTCCTTTTTTCTCTGATCCGGCAGCACGGGGATCTGGGCCTGGAGTTCCCGCAAAAGATCCGGGGATACCTCAATCGGCGGCAGATCGGGATCCGGAAAATACCGGTAATCGTTCGCGTCTTCCTTCCGCCGCATAGAGAAAGTCTTTCCAGAGGCTTGGTCGAAGCGCCGAGTCTCCTGAATGATTTCCTCTCCCGCTTCCAGCGCCTCCACCTGGCGCCGGAACTCGTATTCTACCGCCTTGGCAATGAACTGGAAGCTGTTCAGGTTTTTCATTTCCGTTCTGGTTCCGAGCGTCTCTTCTCCTTTTTTCCGGACGGAGAGGTTTACGTCCACCCGCAAAGAGCCCTCGTTCATTTTACAGTCGGACACCCCGGTGTAAAGAATCGTAGCCCGCAGCTTCCGGAGATAGGCCTTAATTTCCTCTACGCTGCGGAAATCCGGCTCGGAAACAATCTCGATCAAAGGCACGCCGCACCGGTTGTAATCGATCAAGGTTCCCTTTCCTTCCTGATGGATCAGCTTCCCGGCATCCTCCTCAATATGGATTCTGGTGATTCCGATGCGCTTGCGTCCTTCTCCGGTTTCAATGTCCAAATATCCGTTCTCACACAAGGGGAGGTCATACTGGGAAATCTGATACGCCTTGGGAAGGTCGGGATAAAAATAGTTTTTTCTGTCCTCCTTGGAATAGGAAGCGATACGGCAGTTAACGGCCAGCCCCGCTTTGATCGCATAATGAACCACTTGGCGGTTTAATACCGGCAGCGACCCCGGCATACCGGTACACACCGGGCAGCACTGGGTGTTCGGCTCCGCGCCGAAAGCCGTGGAACAGCCGCAAAATATCTTGGTAGCGGTTTTCAGTTCCACGTGGGTCTCTAAGCCCGCCACCATTTCATAATCCTTTCCGCTCATTTTAACGGTCCTCCTTTCCCGCCTGCTCAAAGGCATATCCAGCCCGGTAGAGCAAAGCCTCGCTGTAGGCTTTTCCGATGAGCTGCATCCCCACCGGCAGGCCGTCCCGGTCCTCTCCGCAGGGCAGGGAAAGAGCCGGAAGCCGGCAATGTTTACCGGCACGGTGCACACGTCGCCTAAATACATCTGCAAGGGGTCCGACGTTTTTTCTCCAATCCTATAGGCCGTGGTGGGCGCCACCGGCGCTAAAATCAAGTCGCGGCCTTCCAGCGCCCGGTCAAACTCCCGCTGGATCAGCGTCCGCACCTGAAGCGCCTTTTTATAGTACGCATCGTAGTAGCCCGCACTGAGCACAAAGCTCCCCAGCATGATTCTCCTCTTCACCTCTTTGCCGAAGCCTGGGTGCGGGTCGCCAGATAAAGCTGGTCGATATCCTCGTAATCCTCAGCCCGGAAGCCGTATTTCACTCCGTCGAACCGTGCCAAATTGGAAGAAGCCTCGGCGGAGGAGATGACGTAATAGGCGGGCAGGGCGTATTCCAGAGCCGGCAGGTCCGCTTCCTCCACAAAGGCCCCGAGAGCCTCATACCGCTTCGCCGCCTCCAGCACCGCGCCCTTAACCTCCGGGGAAATTCCCTCGCCAAAATACTGCTTCGGCAAGGCGATTTTCAGTCCTTTCACACCCTTGTTCAGTTCACCGGCAAAATCGCCCCAGGCTCTGTCCAGGGAGGTGGCGTCCCTGAAATCCTTTCCTGCGATAGCGCTTCATCACCAGGGCGTTGTCCGCCACATTTTTCGTCAAGGGCCGATCTGGTCCAGAGACGAGGCGAACGCTACCAGCCCGTACCGGAAACCGCGCCGTAGGTCGGCTTCATGCCCACCACGCCGCAGAAGGCCGCCGGCTGGCGGATCGAGCCGCCGGTATCCGAACCGATGGCGCAGGCCGCCTCCTGCGCGGCG
>ENA-OQLB01001020-OQLB01001020.1-human-gut-metagenome-genome-assembly--contig:-NODE-1020-length-13331-cov-1.419949_pt1 | contig 13331 bp, 21 predicted proteins | sample MGYA00242656_ERZ504813 | MGnify/ENA primary metagenome ERZ504813 (study PRJEB26092, sample SAMD00036388) | human gut metagenome | host: Homo sapiens | study: EMG produced TPA metagenomics assembly of... | reverse complement strand
GCAAACCGAGTACATGTCAGGCTTGAGTCAACGGCCAAAACATTTCTGCTGGTTTGTCTGCGCGTTCGTCGGCGTCAATGCCGTGTTCGAGATGCTCTCGTCCACCGTCATCACCGGCGCGTCGGCAGCGTCCTCTTAAAAGCCGGTTTATTCAAACACCCGCTAAAAAAGCAGATTAAAAGGAGGTCCTCCCATGATCTTAGCCATCGATATCGGCAACACCAACATTGTCATCGGCTGCTGTGCCGATGGACAGGTCATTTTCCGCGAACGCGTCTCCACAAACCCCACCGCAACGGTGCTCGAATATGCCGCCCATGCTCAAAATGGCGTTTGATATGAACCGCGCAGACATCACCGCGGTTGACGGCGCGATTCTCTCGTCCGTCGTCCCGGCCGTCACGCTCACCATGCGCGACGCGGTGCACAAATACCTGCACCTCACGCCGTTCGTCGTCGGCCCGGCATCAAAACCGGCCTGCGCATCCACATCGATAATCCCGCCCAGCTCGGCAGCGACCTCGTCGTGGACGCCGTCGCGGCATCCATCACTATCCCCTCCCGCAGATCATCATCGATATGGGTACCGCCACCACCGTCTCCGTTCTGGATGCGGAGGGCGGATACCGCGGCGGCATGATTCTGCCGGGTGTGGCCGTCTCGCACGATGCCTCGCAAGCCGCACCGCGCAGCTGCCGAAGGTCGCGTTCGAGCTGCCGAAGCACACCATCGGCACAAATTCCGTAGATTGCCTCAAAAGCGGCCTGCTCTACGGCAACGCCGGCGCACTGGACGGCCTCATCGACCGCATCAACGCGGAATTAAACACCCCCTGCACGGTCGTCGCAACCGGCGGACTCTCCTCCGTCATCGCGCCCCTTTGCCGCAACAAGATCATCTTAGATGACGACCTGCTCCTCAAAGGGCTCTCCATCCTCTTTAGAAAAAAACAACCGAAAAACTGAAGACGCCCCGGCGCTTCAAGTCAATACAATACACAAAAAAAGCACGCAGATTTTCATGCTCTGCGTGCTTTCTTTATGTCCGTTTATACGCCGAACCCCCGTCTTTCCGCCTCTTTCAAAAGTGCCGGCTGAATTCCCGGGTACGTCTGGTTTTCCGGCAGAGCGTCGCATAATACAATTTTTTCCATCTCGCTGTGTATCTCCCCAAACGATGCGATTTCCGCATAAAACAGCCCGCCGAACGCTTCTTCACCCGTCTCGTTCACGCGCGTTTTGCCCGTCACGGAGTACAGGCAGATCGGACGAATCTCAAATTTCACCGCACCCGTTTCTTCCATAAGCTCGCGCTTCGCCGTCTCTGTAATCAACTCCCCCGTCTCTCTGTGCCCGCCCGGAAACTCCAGCGTCTCGCGCTCCTTGTGCTTACAAAACACCCATTTTCCGTCATGCTTCGCAATAACAACCGCAAAACGCAGCAGCTCGTCTTTCACATCTTCGTAAAACTTAACCGCCAACATAAAATACCCCCGAATTTTCACGCTCTCTCGTCAATCGTTGTCAAAAGTTTTGCTCAACGCAACCTCATTTCTTCCTCCGCTCCGCCTTCCACGCTTCAATCTGCCGCAGTCGCTCCTTCACCCTGCTTCGCTGCCCTGTTCCGTCGGTCTGTAATACTTCTTTCCGGCAAGCGAATCCGGCAAGCACTGCATCGCGGTCAGCTTTTCCGCCGTATCGTGCGCATATTCGTACCCCTCGCCGTAATGCAGCTCCTTCATAAGCCGCGTCGGCGCGTTGCGGATGACGAGCGGCACCGGCTCGGAGAGCATTTTCTGTGCGTCTTTTTTCGCGCTCTCATACGCCACATACAGCGCGTTTGATTTCGGCGCCATCGACAAATACACCACGGCGTGCGTCAAATTCACCGAGCACTCCGGCATACCGATAAAATGGCTCGCCTGATACGCCGCCACGGCGATCTCCAGTGCGCGGCTGTCCGCCATGCCCACGTCCTCGCTCGCGAACCGAATGAGCCGCCGCGCCACATACAGCGGGTCTTCGCCCGCCTCCAGCATACGCGAAAGCCAGTAGACCGCTGCGTCCGGGTCGCTGTTGCGCATCGATTTGTGCAGCGCCGAGATGATGTTGTAGTGCTCCTCGCCGGTTTTGTCGTACAAAAGTGACTTGCGGCTGATGCACTGCTCCAGCGTCTCCATCGTCACGGTCGTCTTGTCGCCCTCGCGGTGCCCGTTCAAAACGACCATCTCCAGCGTTCCCAGCGCCGTTCGCGCGTCACCGTTTGCAAACGCTGCAAGCATTTTCAACATCTCATCGGTGATCTCCACCGTCTGGTTACCGAAGCCGCGCGGGTCTTTGATTGCGCGCTTCATCAGCTCCACAAGCTCATCCTCGGAAAGTGCCTGCAAAACGAACACCTTGCAGCGCGACAAAAGTGCGGCGTTCACCTCAAACGAGGGGTTCTCCGTGGTCGCGCCGATGAGCACGATGCTGCCCTTTTCCACAAACGGCAAAAACGCGTCCTGCTGCGCCTTATTAAAGCGGTGGATTTCGTCGATAAACAGCAGCGTGCGCTCACCCATACGATGGTTCTGCTCCGCCTCGCTCATCACGCCGCGAATTTCCTTGATGCCGCTCGTCACGGCACTGAAATTGATGAAATTCGCCTTCGTCCGCGCCGCAATGATCTGCGCCAGCGTCGTTTTACCCACGCCCGGCGGCCCCCAGAAAATCATGGAAGACACGCGGTCTTCTTCAATCAGTTGCCGCAGCACCTTGCCCTTGCCGAGCAAATGGCGCTGCCCCGCAAATTCCTCCAGCGTCCGCGGCCGCATCCGCGTCGCAAGCGGCATGTCCTGCCCCGCCCGGTTTCCAAATAAGCTCTGCTGTTCCATTTCGCATCTCCTTCCGTCTGCAAAACCTGCATAAGCCCTGACTTTTTATCACGCAAACCCGCGCAATTACATTCAATCCGCTTTCCGCCAAAACAGCTTCTCCGAAAGTGCCCCGTTTTCACGCGCAGTCCACGGTTTTTATCGCTTCAACGTCCCGTCCGGCCGTATATTCACCATGCTTTTTAAGTAATCGATCCATGCAGATAAGCAGTCCCGGTCAAATTCGCGCAGAGCTTTTGCATACAATCCGAATGCCTCTGCATCGCTTTTTTCCATAAGCCGCAGCATCTTTTTGGGCCCATAATAATGCAGACCCTTTATATCAAAGTAGATTTCCAGACTGTCGCATAACACCCAGTGCCAGCGATAGTACCCCTCAACGTCTTCCCGCATGGTTCGCAGCAGCATCTTTTCGCACCATTCCACTTCCTGCGCGACCTCCGTCGCCGTTTTCTTCGGAAGATGCTCGATGTAGTCAAGGACTTTCGCTTTTAACTGCCCGGCAATGCCGTGCTCATCCAGTACGATTTTCCCGTCCCAAACCTGCACAAACTCCTCCGGGTCATAGTCCGCTGAAAACGTTTCCGCCGGATATACGAACACGTCCAGCACCACGCCGTCCACAATGGACGAATCGTGTGCTTTTTCTTTCCCCGCGATGATAAGCGCGTCAAAATCGCTATTCAAATTCGCACTTCCGTCTGCAAACGAGCCGTAAACAATAACCGCATCCGGCTGATACGTCTTCTTCAAATAGCCCACAATTTTCTCTGTATTTACCATTTCTTTCACCCAAAATTCGCTCCAACACGTCGTTCAAACCGCAGAAAAACACACCGTCTTCATGTATAAAGCTCAAAACACGCGAAAATGCCCGCATTAGTCTACACCCCTCCATTTTCAGCCCGATTTCACTGCTCACGGCTGCAAAATCTCGTTCAGCCGCAATTCGACCATGGTTTTCAGGAACGGCAGACCATTTAAATCGGCGTTATCCACGCGAAACGTACACATGCACACACCGGAAATGCGTTTGCCGAACACGGTTTTCACCCGTCCGCCACCGCATGCGCCGCATTTTTCGCAGCGATTCACGTATTTCAGGCCGATCTCCGACGTTTCCGCGTCACCTAACGGCGCTTCATACGCCGCGCTGTCGTCTGACCACACTGTCCACGCATTTTCAGGCTCGTCGGGATCTTTCACTGCGATAAAACATACGCAATTTTTGTCCGATCTCACCTAATAATAGATCTTTTCCGCCCAGTCGCCCGAGCGGTCGCGGTGAAACATCAGCCCGTGCGACTTCAAAAACGCAGTAAATTTCAGTGCCGTTTCCCGCATTTCGCCGGTCAGATTTTCCGAAATCTCCCGCTCGATCTGCTCTTGCATTGCGCTTCGCACCTCTCCGTTTTCCACCATCATTAACGATTAAAACCGCATTCTGTCTTACTTTTCCACCGTTTTTGCCATCATGGTCAAAAGTCTGCGCACGGCGCGCTGCCAGCGTTTGGTAACGCCCTTGCCGTGCCCGCCTTGATTCCACTCGAAGAATACCTTGCAGCCGTGATTGCTTAAAATCTCCTTCGCCTTTTCCGTGCAGTCGCCCACCGTCCGCATGACGGGCGGGCCGCCGAGCGGTTCGCGGTCTCCGAGGGATAAGTATATTGCAGTGTCCTTTTTAGGCGGACAGTTCTCCAAATATTTCAAAAACTGCGGGTACCACAAAGATCCGGAAAGGCTTGCACCTGCACCGAATTTTTCCGTTTTCGTCAGCGCCCAAAGTGCAAATAATCCGCCGAGCGAATACCCCAGCAGCGCACAGTTTTCGGGCTCCGTCGGCGCGCCGAAACGCTCCTCTAAATACGGCAGCGCCGTGTCTGTCAGGAATTTTAAGTAGTCTTCCCCGTCGCCCGAAAACGGCTCACCGGGCCAAATGGGCGCCGCTTCCCACGGGGTGAAATCCCGGCCGCCGTCAATTTCCGTAGAAAAAAAATAATACCTCCGGCGCATCTTCGGCGAGTAGCATCATCAGCTTTTCCATCTCCCACCCGCACAGCACATAGAGCCGCTTGGGCTTTCCCTCCGGAAAAAGGCAGGTGCAGCGACGGCCATCGAGCGTGAATACAATCGGATTTTTGGGCATAGTATCCCCCTTAAAAAACGGAGGCCTGTTCGTTCACTGCACGCAAAACGCGGTTTTGTGCACGCTCACGCACACCGTTTTAATCGAACTATTGTTTCTTTTAGCCAGTATAACACATTTTTTCGCAAAAAGCAAGGACATGAGAGGCCATCTCAGGACATCTTTTTGCACAAAAATCCCGGTCGAAATTTTACGACCGGGATGTTGCTTAAAGCTTCAATTTCAGTTTACTTGCACAACTCATCTGCGAGGGCGCCAATCTGGGCGCGGGAGGCATCGTTCAAGGCGCACTTACGGTGACGGTGGTATCCGTGTAGGTAAGGTTCTTGCTCGTTTCCAGCATCTTTTTCATGACCTTTGCCGCCATAGGCGCCCACGCGCCGTTTTCAATCATGCCGACGGTGCGGCCTGATAATTGCGAGCGGTGAGATGGTCGATAAAGACTCTGCATATGCGGGAAAATCGGTCGCATTATAGGTCGTTGTGGCGAGCACGAGCTTGCTGTAACGGAACGCATCGGCAACGGCCTCTGCCATATCGCAACGGGCGAGGTCTGCGACAACGACGTTCGGGCAGCCGCGCTGATTCAGCTTTTCGGCAAGCTCCTCCACAGCTTCTTTCGTATGGCCGTAGACGGAGGTGTAGGCGATGACAACGCCTCGTCCTCGACCGCGTAGGACGACCATGTGTTGTATTTATCGAGATAATAGCCGAGGTTTTCGTTTAAAACCGGGGCCGTGCAGCGGGCAAATGATGGCGATGTCGAGCGCGGCGGCTTTTTTAAGGAGCGCCTGCACCTGTGCGCCGTACTTGCCGACGATGCGATGTAGTAACGGCGGGCTTCGTCTGCCCAATCTTCCTCCACGTCGAGCGCGCCGAACTTGCCGAAGCCGTCTGCGGAAAAGAGGACTTTATCTGTACTGTCGTATGTAACGATAACCTCCGGCCAGTGCACCATGGGCGCGGTGACAAATGTCAAAGTATGACGGCCGAGCTCGAGCGTACTGCCCTCGCCGACGACAACCTTGCGCTCCGGGAAATCCGTGCCGAAGAACTGCTGCATCATGACGAACGCTTGGCAGAGGAGACGATCTGCGCCTCCGGGTATGTCTCCATAAAGACGGCGATATTGGCGGAATGGTCCGGCTCCATGTGCTGCACAACGAGGTAATCCGGGCGGCGGCCGTTAAGCTCCGTTTCGAGGTTTTGCAGCCATTCCACGCCGAAGTGGGCGTCTACCGTATCCATGACGGCAACTTTTTTCATCGAGGATGACATAGGAATTATAGGACATGCCGTTTTCTACGGTGTACTGTCCCTCAAAAAGGTCTACGTCATGGTCGTTTACGCCGATATAGCGAATATCTTCTGTTACAAACATGTAAAAGCACTCCCTTATGTTTTGAATGTTCTGATTTCAGTATACCACAGTTTTCGCACGATGCAAATGCTTTTTAAAGATAGTGAAATGCCAGGCGCAGCGCAGACAGATTCGGTGTGAAGCTGCGCGACCTGTGCCGAAAGCTTGTGAGGAAGAATACCGGCACGTGTGATACGCAAAAACGGCGCTCCCGATTGGGAACGCCGTCTGTATGCTGTTTATGAAACCGATTAGTTGAGGATGGTCTTCTCGGTTTCTTTGTCGAAGAGGTGCATCTTGTTCATGTCGAGAGCGATCGTGATCTTGTCACCGGTCTTAGCGGTGGAAGTCGGCTCAACACGAGCGGTAAGAGCATTGCCTTCGCAGTTGAGGTACAGATAGGTCTCTGCGCCCATCAGCTCGGTAACTTCAACGTCAGCCGTAGCTCTGGTCTCCGGGTGCTTCTCGATGAACTCCGGCTCATCGTGTACGTCTTCCGGACGGATGCCGAAGACGATCTCTTTGCCGACATAGTTAGCGATTTCAGCGTTAGCCTTGTTTGCCGGAACCTTAATCTTAGCTGCGCCGAAGGTGACGTAGTAATCTGCGCCTTCCTTAACGAGGGTAGCTCGATAAAGTTCATCTGCGGGGAGCCCATGAAGCCTGCAACGAATTCGTTGACCGGCAGATCATACAGGTTCTGCGGGGTATCGACCTGCTGGATGAAGCCGTCCTTCATAACAACGATTCTATCACCCATGGTCATAGCCTCGGTCTGGTCATGTGTAACGTAAATAAAGGTGGTGCCGAGTCTCTTATGAAGCTTAGCGATTTCGGTTCTCATCTGTGCACGGAGCTTAGCGTCCAAGTTGGAGAGCGGCTCGTCGAGCAGGAAGACCTTCGGGTCACGGACGATAGCACGGCCGAGAGCAACACGCTGTCTCTGACCACCGGAAAGAGCCTTCGGCTTTCTGTCGAGCAGGTGGGAGATGTCGAGGATACGAGCAGCCTCTTCACGCGGCGCTTGATCTCATCCTTCGGGGTCTTTCTGAGCTTCAGACCGAATGCCATGTTGTCATAAACGGTCATATGCGGGTACAGAGCGTAGTTCTGGAACACCATTGCGATATCTCTGTCCTTAGGAGCAACATCGTTTGCGAGCTGGTCGCCGATGTAAAGCTCACCCTGCTGATCTCTTCGAGACCTGCGATCATTCTAAGCGTGGTGGACTTACCGCAGCCGGAAGGACCAACGAGAATGATGAACTCCTTGTCTTCGATGTCCAAGCAGAAATCTGTAACAGCGGTAACGCCGCCGGAATAGATTTTATAGACATTTTTAAGTGTTACACTTGCCATAAGATTTTTCCTCCTGATGATAGGTTGTTATGCGTCAGAGCCTGGCAGCCATATGTGACGAACAACGTCTCTTTTCAATGCACTAAGTATAGCAGAAAATCGGGTCCCTGAACAGTCCTTATTTGCCCAAACTTTTTCCTTTGAGTTTAGTTAAAATAAATAAACGGCAAAAATTCTTGATGCTTTTTGTTCAGATTATTTGTGCAGGTTTTCAAAATCCAAACCAGCTGCGGCGCTCGGATCGAGAATTTTCGCTTCGCCGGGCGTAAGTGTGGGATCGAGCGTTAAAGCGCCGATGGATTCGCGGTGAAGGGCCGTGACGGTCTTGCCGCACGCTGAAAACATACGCTTGACCTGATGGAACTTCCCCTCCCGAATTTCCGTCCACGCGATGTGGGGATCGTCCTTACTGATTTCGAGCACGGCAGGGGCGAACTCATTTTCGCCGCTTTTGATGCCGGCGGCAAAGCGCGCGATGTCGCTTTCTTCGGCGGGGAGGTCGAGCGTGGCGCGGTAACGCTTCCAGACGTGGCTTTTCGGCGCCAACATGCGGTGGGCGTACTCGCCGTCGTTCGTTAAAACGAGAAGGCCGGTGGTGTCCTTATCGAGACGGCCTGCGGGGAACAGATCGCGGCGCTTGAGCTCCGGCGGCAGGAGGTCTAAGACGGTCTCTGCGCGGCTGTCACGCGTGGCGGTGAGCACGCCCGAGGGCTTATAGAGCATGATGTACACAAACGCGCTGTACCGCACGGGCTTCCCGTTGACGGTGATCTCGTCCTTTTCGGGGTCGATCTGGATATCGCTTTTGCGCACGGCTTGTCCGTTGACGGCGACGGCACCGCTGCGCACCAGCGTGCCGACCGCCTTGCGGCTGCCGATATTTTCGTTTGAAAGGAATTTATCGAGTCTCATGTTGTTTCACTTTCCGTTGGATTTTGTGTGGATTCGCCGGTGTTCGGCGCGGGCGACGCGCTCTCTTTGATGACCGACTTCGGCATCTCATAGCGGGCGCTGTCTGCCGCAAAGCCGTGCATGAAGCCATCCTCTGCGCCGGACGCGACATCGCCGCCGATGATATTGCCTCAAAGACGAGGAGCGTTGCGAAGACGCCGTCGGGCGTATTCGGGTAGTTTGTGATGCGGTAGCGGTACTGCGTGCACTTTTCGCCGGCATAGGGCAAAAGGTCGAAACCCTGCGCCTGCTGCATCGTATTATACGCCGCATAGACATCGTTAAATTTTGCGGGAATGACAACCTCGCGCACATCCTGCGGCTCCGCTTCTGCCTCCCAGCCGAAGGACGTTAAAAACGCGAGGCGCTCCTCCCCCGTCATACCGGGGAATGTCTGCCGCTTTTCGCGCGCGGGATGAGGAAAACGCGCTGACGCTATGGCGATGAGCACAAGCACCGCCAAAATTCGTTTTTTGTTCGCGCCGAGCGATACAATCATATTGCTGCCACCTTTCACCGCAGAAAACCGGGTAAGACTTTCTTTTCGGTCATAGGTATGCGGGGCGGCTATGCTTTATGCTTCCTCGGCGGCGGCGAGAAAATGCACGCCGTACTGCTCGAAAAAGAGCGTGTAGCCGTTAAAATGCGGCATGCCGTTTTGAAAGGTGATCTCGTAGTTTTGGAACGATTCCGAAAGGCCGGTGCCGCGGCACTTGGAGATGCTCTCTTTGAGCGTCCAGTACGTCAAAAAGCGCGCGGCGGGATTGGGGCTGCTTTGTATGTCCCGAAGCTCTGCGGGCGTACAGACGCGCTCTGCGGCACTCCCCCGCACGCGGCGGGATATTCGGCATCGATGCGACATTTTCCACGACACGGCGCAGCAGACGATGCCCTTCGTGTGGCTCAGGCTGATATGGGGCATGTTCTCCCCTTTTAAATACGGCTTGCCGAGCGGAGTTTTTTCCACAACGGGCGATGCCGATCGCCCATCGTCCTTTAAGACGCGGTATAAAAGTGCGTAGGCACGGTCATGCAGTTCCTTTTGCGTGAGCGAGGGCGGAACATTTTCCACATAGCGACGCATCAGTTTTCCTTCTTTTCATCCATCCACGCACGCAAACGGCGCAGTGCTTCGTCTGCGCGGTCGTTTTTCATGGTCGGGAAGGCGCGCAGCAAACGGCGCTGGGTGTGACGCTGGAGCTTGGAGGTAACGCTGTTCCACTGGGCACGGAGGTCTTCGGCAGACTTCTGTGCTTTCACACGGCGTCTTCCAGCGACGCACGGTATTCTTCGTACTTCTCCGAAAGCTGAGCGCGCTGTGCCTGAAGCTTCTCTTCGAGGACAGGGCGGGCTTTTTCGTTGAACTCCTGCTTCTGCTCGGTGATCTTCTCGTCTGCAAGGAGCGTCAGGCGACCGAGGCCGTTCGAGATGGCGTCGCTCTCTTTGCGCAGACGCGCGGACATATCGTTGATGACGGTGAGCTTTTCGTTGAGCTTGCGGATGGTAAGCACGGTGACGATGGTATCCGTGATAAACAGCGCGATGAAAATACCGACCAGAATTGCGCCGAGCGTGAAGGGAATCCAGTGCACGAGCGACGCGATAGCCGTATGAACAATGCGGATGACGACGACGACACACAGACCCCAGAGGATGCTGAATTTTAAGCAAATGTAGCCGCCGAGGTTGAAGGCTGGTCGGAATAGTCCCACCACGTGGTGTGGAAGAATTTTTTGAGCGCCCAACCGCCGACGAGCTCGATGGCGCTGGTGAGCAGCGCGCCGCCGATAAACAGCAAGGGGATGTTATCCGAAAACGGCAGCAAAACGAGCAACACGAGCGACATGCCAAAGCCGTAGATGGGGCATACGGGGCCGTTTAAAAAGCCGCGGTTGACGAACTTGCCGGTGGTGACGGTGGCAAAAATGACCTCCGAGCACCAGCCTAAAAACGAATAAATGGTAAAATACCAGAGCAGATCATAAAATGTCATGGGTCTCCCCCTTATTATGGATAGATTTTGAGCGAAAAGGGGCATACTGCACCGTGCCGTGCGGTATGCCCCGGTTGTTCGGTTTTACGGCGTTCTACGCAAATCAAACGCAGATGTTTTCGCCGACAAGGCCGACGTACTGGCCCTCTTCTGCCGCTTCCGGGTGCATAAGCAGCCACTTGTTGCGGGCGAAAAGCATTTTGTCTTCCTCGGTCTTCGGCGCGCGCTTTTCGATGTCGGTGTTCGTACCCTTCGGCAGCGCGACGACGCACTTGAAGCCGCCGTCGTTTGCATTGCACGGCGCGTAGTGCAGCGTGGTGGCGTAAACCTCGATGACGGTGCCGGCAGGCACGAGGAACGCTTCGACCTTAGACGTATCGTACTTGCCGTTTTCGATGTCCTGCTCGGAGCCGATGAGCAGGATGAGGTCGGTAACGGCGATGTTTACTTCACTATCGCGGTGATATTCGAGACCGTTTAACTTATGGTTATTGCCGTTGCAGTAGCCGATCTGCACGGGCATGCCGCCGTAGAGCGTGTAGGCAATGTCTTTGGCAGACGCGCAGCTTTCGAGAGACTCTGCACCGGGCACATAGACGACGTTTTCCGGGCAGGGCATTTCCGCCATGGCGGCGATAATATCGGAGCAATCGAGCCCCGTGATGACTTTGCCGTACTTTTTAAAAGCGGCATCCGAAACATTCTGAATTTTCATGGTTTTTTCATCCTGCTTTCTGTTTTGAATCTAACCACATTATACCGAGGTGCAGAGGAAATTGCAAGACGCTGAAGACGCAAAAGAGGCGAAGCCTTTTGATAAAACGCCCAGACAGAGAAAAAGCTCCCCGAAAATGATTTTCGAAGAGCTTTCAATATACTTCTATTTACGCAGTTGTTACATCATCTCGCGCTTGCGCTTTTGTTTTTTTCCAGATGATGATGGCGATGTAGACTGCGAGGAAGACTAAGATGATGGCGATGAGAACCGCGGATTGGCCGGGGCCGCCCATTTTGACCTCTGCCCAGAGCGTATCAAGCAGATTGCTCGTCTCGCTCGGGAGATTGACGAAAACCTCGGTGCGGTCGAGCACGTCCTGATCCGGGTAGTAGATGGGATTTGCGACGGCGTCGGGATCAAGATAGTCTTTCGCAGCGGTCTCCGGGGTGGCGTAGCGACGAAATCCATGTTCGCACCGGAAATTTCGGGGTCACACATGAAGTTGATGTACAGTTCGGCTTCTTTTTTGTGCTCGGCCGTTGCCGGGATGCACATGGCATCGACAAAGTAGTTCGTGCCCTCTTCCGGGACGATGAACTTGATGTTGTCGTTATTTTCAACAAGCGTGCCGGCATCGCCGGAATAGTACGGTGCAAGCCACGCTTCGCCGCTTTCCATTTTGTCAAAAATCTGGTCCATGACGTACGCCTGTACGAGGGGCTTCTGCTCCTTTAAAAGCATAGCGGCCTGCTCCCACTCGCTTTCGTCGGTGGAATTGAGCGAGAAGCCGAGGCGTTCCTGTGCGATGGCGAACGCGTCGCGCGGGTTATCGAACATCAAAATCTTGCCGCTGTACTGCTCGTCCCACAAAATAGACCAGCTGGTGACGGGCTCGGTGACATAATCGGTATTATAGAACAAGCCGACGGTACCCCATGTGTACGGCACGGAGAATTTGTTTTCGGGGTCGTAATCGGGGTTTCGGAACTGCTCGTCGATGTACTCGAAATTCGGAATGTTGCTGAAATCCAGCTCCGCGAGCATGTTCTCGTTCATGAGCTTCGAGATCATATAATCGGACGGAACAATGACATCGTAGCTTGCGCCGCCGCCTGCGAGTTTGGAGTACAGCGACTCGTTGCTGTCGAACGTGGTGTAGTTGACCTCGATGCCGGTGCGACGGGTGAACTCGGCATTGACATCCAGCGAGCCCTCGGTGCCGTTTGAAATATACTCGCCCCAGTTGTAGACATTGATGGTCACACCGGTGGGCTCTGCGGTAGGGTATTCTTCGGAAAATCCCAATCGTCGGCTTCATCGGCAAAGACGGGCACGACAGCGGTGCAGAGCACCAGAAGCGCAAAAAAGACGGCGAAAAATTTCTTTTTCATCAGGCACGCTCCCTTTCTGCCTTTTTGGCACGGCGCTCTTCACGTCCCTGACGGACGTTGATGATGATGAGCAAGAGCATGATGCACACAAAGAGCACGGTGGAAAGCGCGTTGATCTCCGGGGAGATGCGCTTTCTCGTCATGGAATAAATGTAGATGGGCAGCGTCTGCGTTGTGCCGCTTGTGAAGTAGCTGATGACGAAATCATCGATGGAGAGCGTGAACGCCATGATCATGCCGGTGACGATGCCGGGCATGATCTCAGGCAGCACGACTTTAAAGAACGCGCGTACCGGCGGGCAGCCGAGATCCTGCGCGGCCTCGAAGAGGTTCGGGTTCATCTGGCGCAGCTTCGGCAGAACGGACAGGATGACATACGGCAGGCAGAACGTGATGTGCGCGATGATGAGCGACGCCATGCCGAGGCTTTTGCCGCCGAACAGGCTGACTGCCGCGACGAACAGAAGCATCATGGAACACCGTGACAATCTCCGGGTTGACCATGGGAAATTGGTGATGTTCATCATGACCTTTTTCGG
>ENA-OQLB01001018-OQLB01001018.1-human-gut-metagenome-genome-assembly--contig:-NODE-1018-length-13364-cov-3.745411_pt1 | contig 13364 bp, 19 predicted proteins | sample MGYA00242656_ERZ504813 | MGnify/ENA primary metagenome ERZ504813 (study PRJEB26092, sample SAMD00036388) | human gut metagenome | host: Homo sapiens | study: EMG produced TPA metagenomics assembly of... | reverse complement strand
ATCTTAAATGCGGATTGTCACGCAGCAGCAAATATCATGCGGAAAGCGATCCCTGATATCTGGAAAGATACCAGAGATTATACGTTTCTTTCTGCTCCTGATGTGTATGGATTCCACAAACTGAATCCGAAAGGTATTCCCGTCAAAGGGATAGCGGCATAAGTGAATATGCCTTGATTGGTACGGACAGCCAATCTTTTGGTCAGAAATGGGTAACTGTCACGACTGTTAGAAGCCACTTCCATAGGAACTACTGTACCGCATGGGAGGGGTAATTCACGGGGAAATGCTATTCCGATGATCAAGACATGATATCGACTGTTACAAGTAGATACGACAAACACAGCCAGTCAGATCGTATTTGCAGGAATAAGATTTGCGTTAGCAGGACTTTTCGTCTTGATTTTTGCTTCTATACAGGAAAAGAAAGTGACACTGCCTGATGGAAAGATTCTAAAATATGCAGTTCCTGTCTGCCTTGCACAGACTGTTGGACAGTATTTTTTCTTTTATATCGGCGTGGCACATACATCTGGAGTGAAAGGTGGAATCATTACAGGTTTAGGAAATTTTATTGCTATCCTAATGTCATGTTTGATCGTACGAAATGAAAAACTAACGGGAAGAAAATTAACAGGATGCATCTTAGGATTTGCAGGAGTTGTCGTGATCAATCTTCTTGGGAATTCTTTTGATTTCGGCTTTACGATGATGGGAGAAGGATTCGTTTTGATTTCACAGTTAGCCTATGCAACATCCACGATATTGATCAATTACTATTCAAAAAAAGTATCACCAGTTATATTAAGTGGAACTCAGTTTTTTATTGGTGGAATTGTATTATTTTTAATCGGAAACGCAATGGGTGGACATTTAGATCATGTAACAGTTGGTGGAATTACGGTCGTGTTGTATCTTGCATTGGTATCTGCAGTTGCCTATACACTTTGGTCTGTATTACTTGCATATAATGATGTGTCAAAGGTAGCAATCTTTGGATTTGTAAATCCATTATGCAGTGTAATCTTGTCGGCATTGGTATTGGGAGAAGTCAAACAGGCATTTAATATCGGAAGTCTGATTGCACTCGCACTTGTATGTGTTGGAATTTATATTGTAAATGCAAAGAAGAATAACAAATCAAATGTTGAGTAAGGAGGAAAACATTATGAGATATGAAATTTTAGGTGAAACACTTCCAGTAGTTATCTGTTATCTGGAATCTGGAGAAAAAATGGTCACAGAAGGTGGAGGAATGTCTTGGATGTCTCCAAATATGAAAATGGAAACAACTTCGAATGGGGGAATAGGAAAGATCTTTGGAAGAGCGTTTTCAGGAGAAAAGATGTTCCAGAATGTTTATACAGCACAAGGCGGAGAAGGAATGATTGCCTTTGCTTCATGCTTCCCGGGATCCATCAAGCATTTGAAATTGCACCTGGACAGGAAATGATATTACAAAAAAGTGCTTATCTTGCCGGTGAGAATGGAGTTGAGTTATCTGCATTCTTTAATAAAAAGATCGGAGCTGGATTATTTGGCGGAGAAGGTTTTATTATGCAGAAAGCATCTGGCCATGGTATCATGTTTGCAGAATTTGATGGTCATGTTGTGGAATATGAATTAGAGGCTGGAGAGCAGATTGTTGTAGATACTGGACATTTGGCCGCGATGACAGCAAGTTGTACGATGGAGATCAAAGTGTTCCGGGTGTAAAGAATATGTTGTTTGGTGGAGAAGGAGTGTTTAACACAATACTTACAGGCCCTGGGAAAGTATGGCTGCAAACAATGCCGATCAGTAATGTAGCTGGAGTATTAAGCCATATTTTCCAAGCTCTAGTAAATAGAGAAAAATATGAATAGGCTAAGGATTGGGGAGTGATCAATATGGCCTTTTTTGATTATGATCGAAATGGGAAAAAAGATTGGAAAGACAATGCCAGAGAATATTATCTTTATAACAAATTAAAAGAAGATGATGAATCGAAGCATAGCCAAGGGAAGAAGGAATCATCCGATGATGGGAAATCAAATGTTGGGTGTGGTTCTGTACTATTGTGTTTTTTATTTATGTTTTGTATGATGTGGTTCGCTATGATGGTTGATTCATTATGCAAATAGAGGAGCATAGAACGATGACAAAGACAAAGGCTTATATTGCGATCGACCTCAAATCATTCTATGCTTCTGTGGAATGTAAGGAGCGAAATCGCGATCCTTTAACGACAAATCTTGTGGTTGCAGATCAAAGCCGGACGGAGAAGACAATCTGCCTTGCGGTATCTCCATCGCTGAAAAGCTATGGAATACCAGGCAGACCACGTTTGTTTGAAGTCGTGCAAAAGATTAAAGAAGTCAATAATACCCGCAGGTGGAAAGCTTTAAACAGAACATTTACAGGTTCGTCGGATGACAGCACAGAATTAAATACAAATCCGGCATTGAAGGTTGATTATATTGTTGCACCACCACGTATGGAATACTATTTGGAATATAGTTCCAAGATTTATAATATTTATCTGAAGTATATTGCGCCAGAAGATATTTTCCGTACTCAATTGATGAAGTATTTATAGATGCAACAGATTATCTGAATACTTATCAGATGACTGCAAGGGAACTTGCCATGACTATGATACGAGACGTTTTAAAAACAACGGGAATTACAGCAACCGCCGGAATCGGAACGAATATGTATCTGTGCAAGATTGCGATGGATATCGTAGCAAAGCATATTAAACCGGATAAGGATGGCGTAAGGATCGCCGAATTAGACGAAATGTCTTACCGTAGGAAGCTATGGAATCACAGACCGCTTACGGATTTCTGGAGAGTAGGAAAAGGCTATGCGAAGAAGTTGGAAGAACACGGTCTTTTCTCAATGGGAGATGTTGCAAGATGTTCCGTCGGAAAGCCAAATGAATTCCATAATGAAGAACTGCTTTATAAGATGTTTGGGATCAATGCGGAACTGCTGATCGATCATGCCTGGGGATATGAGCCTTGTACGATGGAGCAAGTCAAAGCGTACAAACCGGAAACCAACAGTGTATGCTCCGGGCAAGTACTTCACTGCCCCTATGACTTTGATAAGGCAAAGTTAGTTGTAAAAGAAATGACTGATCTTATGACACTTGATCTGGTAGATAAGAGACTTGTTACTGACCAGATCGTATTGACCGTAGGTTATGATATAGAAAATCTAACGGATCCAGATAGATATAGGAAGTACAAGGGATCTGTTACGATCGACCGATATGGAAGGAAAGTTCCAAAACACGCTCATGGAACAACAAACCTGAAAAGGAAGACATCATCTACCATGCTGATCATAGATGCAGTGATGGAATTATATGATCGGATCGTGGATAAAAATCTGCTGATCAGAAGAATCAATATCACAGCGAACAAGCTCGTGGATGAAAGTTTTTCAAAGGAAGAAGAAACGTATGAGCAGCTTGATCTTTTTACAGATTATACGGTAAAGGAACAGGAACAAGCCGAAGAAGAGGCTGTTTTAGAGCGTGAGAAACGGATGCAACAGACAATGCTCACAATCAAAAAGAAGTTTGGGAAGAACGCTATCTTGAAAGGAATGAACCTTCAGGAGGGAGCAACAGCAAAAGACCGTAATGAGCAGATCGGTGGACATAAAGCATAGAAAGTAAGTATTCAGTGTCAATGGAGGAAGATTATGAAGGATCAGTACAATCATAAATACGATGATATTATCAATCTGCCGCATCCAACTTCAAAGAAGCACCCTCGTATGTCACTTTATGCCAGGGCAGCACAGTTTTCGCCTTTTGCGGCACTTACCGGACACGAAGCAGCTATTAAAGAAACTGTAAGACAAACAGATGCAAAACAGGTGCTGAGTGAAGAAGTTATAGCAGAATTAAATAAAAAGTTATATCTGATCGCTGAAACTATCGGTACACAGCAAATGGTTGAGATCACGTATTTTGTACCAGATGCTAAGAAAGATGGGGGAGCATATATTACTTGTTCTAGTTGTGTAAAGAAAATTGATAAATATAACACACAGTTGTTATGACAGATCAGACGATCATCCTATTGAACAGATAAGTGATATAGAGGGAGAAATGTTTGAAGAATAGTAATGGTGCCTGATTCGATCAAAAAATCAGCACCATTGCTGTTTGATAAAAATCTACATACTCTGATGGAATGTACGACGAATCACTTCTTCCTGCTGTTCGCGTGATAATCGATTAAAGTTCACGGCATATCCAGAAACACGGATCGTAAGTGTTGGATATTTTTCTGGATGTTCCATAGCATCGATCAAAGTTTCTCTATGCATAACATTTACATTCAAATGATGTGCACCTTGAACGAAGTATCCGTCTAAGATTGTTGTAAGATTTTGTACTCGTTGTTCCTGATCTTTTCCAAGAGCATCTGGTACGATGGAAAAGGTATTAGATACACCATCCTGACATACATTGCGATACGGAATTTTAGCGACAGAGTTTAAGGAGGCAAGAGCACCATTTTCGTCTCGTCCATGCATTGGGTTTGCACCTGGAGCTAAAGGTTCTCCGAGTTTTCTTCCATCTGGTGTGGATCCGGTTTTCTTACCATACATAACATTGGATGTGATCGTTAAAGCAGATAAAGTATGGATCGCATTTCTATAAATTGGATGTTTCTTTAGTTCGTCAGAGAAGAATGTTACTGTGTTAACTGCAAGATCATCTGCGCGGTTGTCATCATTTCCATACTTAGGGAAATCCCCAATGGTTTCAAAGTCAATTGCTACACCATTTTCATTGCGGATTGGTTTTACAGTTGCATATTTGATCGCTGATAGAGAGTCTGCGGCAATAGACAGACCAGCAATTCCATAAGCTGCGATTCGCTCTAAGTTTGTATCATGAAGAGCAAACTGGCTGGCTTCATATGCGTATTTATCATGCATAAAATGAATGATATTTACTGTATCAACATATAATTCAGCAACATAAGTCATAACTTTCTTATAGTTTTCCCATACTTTGTCAAAATCAAGAACGTCATCTGTGATCGGTTCGATTCCAGGAACAACCTGGATTCCTTTTTTCTCGTCAATTCCTCCATTGATCGCATAAAGCAGTGATTTTGCCAGATTGCAGCGGGCTCCGAACAGCTGTGTCTGTTTTCCAACCTTCATTGCAGATACACAACAAGCGATCGCATAATCATCCCCATAGACTGGGCGCATAACATCATCATTTTCATATTGGATAGAATCCGTATCAATAGAAACTTTAGAGCAAAAATGTTTAAAGTTGTCTGGGAGTTTTTCAGACCATAAAACAGTTAAGTTAGGCTCTGGAGCAGTTCCAATGTTATATAAAGTATGAAGATAACGGAAAGAGTTCTTAGTAACCAGAGGTTTTCCATTAATACCAACTCCACCGATAGACTCCGTGATCCACGTAGGATCCCCACCAAATAATTCGTCATATTCAGGAGTTCTTAAATGTCTTGTCAGACGAAGTTTGATGATAAATTGATCGATCAATTCCTGAGCTTCTGTTTCTGTGATCACTCCATTTTTAAGATCTCGTTCAATATAAATATCAAGGAATGTAGAAGTACGTCCAAGGGAAGTTGCAGCTCCATTATTTTCTTTTGTTCCCGCAAGATATCCCATATAAACCGCCTGAACAGCTTCTTTCGCATTTTTTGCAGGTTTTGAAATATCAACACTATAAGATGCAGCCATTTCTTTCATTTTAGAAAGGGCACGGATCTGCTCAGAAATTTCTTCACGCAGACGGATGCGGTCTTCTGTCATAGGTCCATCTTCAAAGTCTAGATCTTTTTGTTTTTCTTCGATCAAGTGGTCGATTCCATAAAGAGCAACACGACGGTAGTCTCCAATAATACGTCCACGTCCATAAGCATCAGGAAGTCCTGTTAGAAGTCCAGCAGTTCTTGCAAGACGGGTACGTTTTGGATAGGCATCAAAAACCCCTTCATTGTGTGTTTTTCTGTATTCATTAAAATGGCGGTCGATCTCTTCATTTAGTTTATAACCATATTGTTCCAGTGACTGGTGCGCCATACGTTTACCGCCATATAGATTGACAATACGTTTTAGGGGTGCATCTGTCTGAAGTCCAACGATCACCTCATTTTCTTATCAATATATCCAGGTGCGAAGTTCGTGATACCAGAAATGATATCTGTCTCAACATCTAAAACGCCTCCTTTTTTCAATTCTTCAGCAAGCAGTTCTTCACATTTATTCCAGACTTTTTTTTGTTTTCTGAGATACATCAGCTAAGAAAGAGTCATCTCCTTCATAGAGAGTGTAGTTTTTCTGTATAAAATTTCTTACATTGATTTCTTTTGTCCAGACACCATCGTTGAATCCATTCCATTCGTTTAACATGATTTTTCCTCCGTAAAATAAACATGATCAAAATAGGTTTGTTGTAACATCTCTGTTTTCTTTTTATCCATGGCAGGTACACCTTCTAAAGAATAAGGAATATTCATAACTTTATATTTGTTGGTACCAAGTAAATGATAGGGAAGCAGCTCAACTTTCTCTACATTAGGAATCTTTTGAATATAAGCTTTTAACTGAGCCATATGATCTTCGCTGTCAGTAATTCCTGGAACAACGACATGGCGAATCCATATCTTAGTCTGATGTTTTTTTAAAGCATTCAAAAATTCTTCAAAACGATCCATTGATCTTCCTGTCATTTTCTCATAATCCGTTTTATAGATGTGTTTCAGATCAAGAAGAACAAGATCTGTATGGTTTAAAATCTCATCATAATCAGAAAGTCCATAACCTGCAGTGTCGATGCAAGTGTGAATGCCTTCATTCTTGCATAGTTTTAAAGTCTCTTTTAAAAAATCAGGTTGTAATAAAGGTTCTCCACCAGAAAAGGTAACACCACCATCTTCTTTAAAATAAGGTTTAAATCGTCGGATCTTTGCAACAAGTTCTTCCGGTGTGTATTCGGTTCCGCCAGATAATTCCCAAGTATCAGGGTTATGGCAGAAACGACATCTTAGAGCACATCCTTGTAAAAAGATAACGGTTCGTATCCCTGGTCCATCAACCAGACCCATCGATTCGATGGAATGGACATGACCAACTGTCATAGTATTCCTCCTTATGGATGATACGTACTTAGGACAAGTACGTAAAAAGTTAACAGGATCAATATCTGAACGATGAAGCGTTGTAAAAATAGAATAAAAAAAAACGCCGCACGTCCAGACAGATTGCCCAGACGGTCGGCGATTAATGATCATACTTCCATGTGGTTAATTCCACGTGCTCCGTCAGTTATATGACTTATGGCTATAAGATACTATAGAAAATGAGATTCGTCAACCCCTTAATTTTGTCGAAAAGCTTCACAAATTGTACAAAAAATGATACAATATAGTTATCAAAACAACTTAAAGGAGGATATGCCTATGAAGCTAGAGAAATTGCAGTTCGTTGTAGAAGATGGAGTTGGTATCATCACAATGAACTATATGAAGAATCTTAATGCAATTGATGATCAGATGGCAGACGAGTTGATGTACGTAGTAGATACTTGTGAGAATGACCCGAATGTAAAAGTTGTTGTTTTAAAAGGAATGCCAAAGGCATTTTCAGCAGGAGGAGACATTGGATACTTCTATAACCTGATCCAACAAGGTGGAGAAGTGAATATGGATTCTCTGATCAGTAAAGTTGGCAATGTAACCGATGGTCTGAAGCGTATGAGTAAGCTTGTGATCTCAAGTGTAAGTGGAGCGGCAGCAGGTGCAGGAGTAAGTCTTGCATTTTCAGGGGACTTTGTTGTATGCGCAGACAATGCGAAGTTTATTATGGCATTTGTGAATCTTGGACTAGTTCCAGATACCGGTGGAACGTACCTGTTTGTTAAGAGTCTTGGAATTCAGAAGGCAATGGAACTGTGTGTTACAGGAAGACCAATGAAAGCCCAGGAAGCAAAAGATGCCGGAATGGTATATGATGTAGTTCCAGCGGAGGAATTAGATGATACCGTTATGAAACTTGCTAAGAAATTTGCTAGTGGACCATTACTTTCTTATAAGAATATCAAGAAACAGATTTATCAGGCAGGGCTTGCTGATTATAAGAAATACCTGGATGAATGTGAGATTCCGACACAGCGTGAATGTGCGGCATCTTCTGATTTTATAGAAGGAGTCAAAGCTTTTATGGAGAAGAGAAAGGCTGAATTCAAAGGAGAATAAAGCCAGGATCAAACCATGAACATAGAAGGGAGGTCACGCCTTTGAAGTCAAAAGTTGTAACAAGAGAGGAAGCGCTCTCAAGAATTCATGATGGACAGACGATCATGTTTGGAGACTGGCATGGAGAATTTGCAGCAGATGAGATCATTGATGGAATGTTAGAAAAAGGAATCAAAGACATTGATGCGATCGCTGTATCTGCTGGAATGGCGGATCAAGGAGTCGGAAAGCTGATCAAAGATCACAGAGTTAAGAGTTTGATCACAACACATATTGGTTGAACCCGATCGCCAAGGATCAGATGTTTGCAGGAGAACTTGCGATAGAATTTAGTCCGCAAGGAACCTTTGCAGAAAGAATCCGTTGTGGTGGAGCAGGCTTAGGTGGCTGTCTGACACCAACAGGACTTGGTACAGAAGTAGAAGAAGGTAAACAAAAACTAACGATCGATGGCAAAGAATATCTTCTGGAATTACCATTGCGTGCAGATGTTGCTTTGATCAAAGCAACGAAAGCAGATACTGCAGGTAATATTCATTCCGAATGAATTCCAGAGCAACAAACAGTACGATGGCTATGGCTGCTGATACGGTGATCGTTGAAGTCGAAGAGATCGTGGAAGTGGGTGAACTAGGACCAGAAGAGATCGATGTTCCAGCACCTGTGATCGATATGATCTATGAAAGAACCGGTGAGAAACGACCAATGTGTCCAATGTGGCAGCGAGCCAAAGCAAAAGCGGAAGGAGGTCAGTGATATGGCAGGATTGACAGGAAGAAAGCTGATCGCATCACGATGTGCAAAGTTTTTTAAAGATGGAGATTTTGTAAATCTTGGTATCGGAGTTCCGCTGATGTGTGTAAATTATCTCCCAGAAGGTGTGGATCTGTGGCTGGAAGCAGAGATCGGAACCGTCGGAAGTGGACCAACCCCAAGCTGGGATGAAGCAGATATTGATGTTATTGATGCTGGCGGACAGCCTGCATCTGTGATCAAAGGTGGAAGCGTGTATGATCATGAGATGTCTTTTGCATTTATACGTGGCGGACATATTGATGCAGCAGTTCTTGGTACACTTCAGGTAGACCAAGAAGGCAATATCGCTAACTGGACGATTCCAGGGAAGATGGTGCCAGGAATGGGTGGTGCCATGGATCTGTGTGCCGGAGTGAAGAAGATCATCGTAGCAACAGACCATTGTGAAAAGAGTGGAAAGTCTAAGATATTAAAGAAATGTACACTTCCTTTGACGGGAGTTCATTGTGTAACAGATATCGTAACAGAACGCTGCTATTTTGAAGTTACAAAAGATGGTCTCGTGTTAAGGGAACTTGCAGAAGAATATAGTGTAGAAGATATCCTTGCATGCACAGAAGCTGATGTGATCGTACCGGATGAAATTGGTGTTATGAGCTGATAATAGACGCAGGAAAGCATATAGAAAAACAGCACTGTACAGGAATAAAATTCCCAATGCAGTGCTGTTTTTATTAGTTTATTTAATCTTCTTTTGGCAATGCAATATTTAAGATAATTGCAACAAGTGCCGCAGGTACAATACCAGATCCTCCGAAGATCAACTGAATTCCTTCAGGTAGTCCAGAAAGAACTGTGCTGTTTGCACCGATTCCATATCCAAGTCCGAGAGCTACAGATACGACAGTAATATTTCTCATTGTTAATGGTTCTTTTGTGATCAGCTGAATACCACTGATTACGATAGAAGAGAACATCATAACAGCTGCTCCACCTAATACGCTCTGTGGCATGATAGAGATCAATGCAGCAAGTTTTGGAAATAATCCACACAGGATTAAGAAGATTGCTCCTGTTGCAAGTGCAAAACGGTTTACGATCTTTGTCATAGTAACAAGACCAACATTCTGGCTGAATGATGTATTTGGTAAAACACCAAAGAATGCTGCGATCGTAGATCCGATACCATCACAGACAACACCACCAGAAAGCTCAGAATCTGTAGCTTCACGATCCATACCACCTTCGATAACTCCGGAAATATCCCCGACTGTTTCTACAGCAGTTACGATAAACATGATAAGTACAGGGACGATCGCTCTTGCATCAAAAATGATTTTACAGGCATAAATTTTGGAATGGCAAACCATCCAGCCTGAGCAACTTTATCCCAGTTTAACACCCATGCTTTTGTATACTCTACACCATCTGCATTGACAGCAGTTGTAGGAAGTACAACACCCATGATTCCTGCGATAATGTATCCTGCGATAATTCCGATCAGTACAGAAGAAGCACTTGTGATACCTTTCGTTCCATGTTTTAATGCAATGATGATCACAAGAACAATTGTTCCAAGTAACAAGTTCTCGATTGAACCGAAATCATTAGCAGAATTTCCTCCACCAAAAGAATTCACACCAACACCGATCAGTGATAATCCGATGGAAAGTACAACCGTACCAGTTACGACAGCTGGGAAAAATCTTCGAAGTGGTTTTAACATAAATCCTAATACTGATTCAAATAACCCACCGATAATGGAAGCACCCATGATCGCACCATATCCAAGGATTCCACCACCCATAACAGATGCAACACTGCTGCAGACACCGATAAATCCTGAACTCGTTCCCATGATGATTGGAACTTTTCCACCGATCGGTCCGATCGCGTACAACTGGATCAGTGTAACAATTCCGGCAATTAACATTGCATTTTGTAAAAGCGCAATCTGAACGTCTGCAAATTCGGTTCCAGAAGCAATACCACAAGCCCCTGTAATGATAAGGACTGGAGTAAGGTTACCTACGAACATAGCGAATACATGCTGCAGACCAAGGAGAATCGCTTTTTGCAGCGGAAGTTTCCCGTAAAAGTCGTATTCCGCACCTTTGTTTTTCTCTTGATTCATTTTTCTTTCGTCTCCTTTTTTTTAATGCATGATGAGCAGTTTTATACTGCTATTTTTCACAGCATACTATTATAAAGGATTTGAATGAAAATGTATAGTTCTTTTTTTAAGCATGTTTTTTTACATTGCAACCACACCATTTTCATGATAAAATTTACCCGAAAAACTTTCCAAAAGGAGTCAATGTACAGTGATAAGTTTAGGATTAGATTCTGGTTCGTCTATGACAAAAGCCGTTTTGTTAGAAGATATGAAGATAATAGATACAAAGATGATCCCAACATCGATCAGTCCAAGGAAATCTCTAGAAGCTCTTTACAGAGAGATAAAAAACAACATAAAGAAATAGATGTTATTGTAACAACTGGATATGGAAGGAATCTGTTAGATCAGGCAGATTTCAAGATCACGGAGATTACTTGCCATGCAGCTGGAGCATTTTTTATGAATCCAGATTGTGACACGATCATAGATATCGGTGGGCAGGATAGCAAAGTGATCACCATTGACGATCTTGGATGTGTCACAGATTTTTTAATGAATGATAAATGTGCTGCTGGAACTGGACGATTCCTTGAGATGACGATGAAACGAGTCGAAAGTGAGATTGGAAGAATCGACACTTTTGTAAAAGATTCCAAACCTGCGAAGATCAACAGTATGTGTGCTGTATTTGCAGAAAGTGAAATCGTTGGATTATTGGCAAAGGATATTGCACCTGGTGATATTGTTCTTGGTTGTGTAGAATCTATTTGTCAGCGAACCGCTTCATTTGCACAGAAATTGGCGCCAGCGAATCCAAAAGTATTTTTCTCTGGTGGACTAGCACAATTTGATGTGATCAAACGATCATTAGCCAGTCATTTAGGAGTGAAAGAAGTAGCAACAGATCCGTTATGTCAATACACAGGAGCAATTGGAGCTGCCGTTTTAGGCATCCGCAAAATAAAATGATAATTTTTACTTACAGGAGGATTCAAACAATGGTTGAATTAAAGAAAGAGTTACCAGAGATTTTTGAGGAATTTGCAGAACAGAGAAAGAATTCCTTTCTCGCGATCAAGGAGGTTAAAGAAAAAGAAATACCTGTTGTCGGTGTATTTTGTACCTATCTTCCAAGAGAGATTCCAAATGCCATGGGTGCAGCAGTTGTCGGATTATGTTCCGTATCAGATGAAACAATCCCAGATGCAGAAAAAGATCTGCCAAGAAACCTATGTCCATTGATCAAATCAAGTTATGGATTTGCCAAAACAGATAAATGTCCATTCTTCTATTTTTCAGATTTGGTTGTAGGAGAAACAACATGCGATGGAAAGAAAAAAATGTACGAAATGCTTGCTGATTTTAAACCAGTTCATGTCGTAGAACTTCCAAACTGTCAGACAGAAGATGGAATCCAGTTATATAAGAAAGAATTACTTCGTTTCAAGAAAGTTCTAGAAGATAAATTTGAGACAACGATCACAGATGAGGCAGTTCTTCATCAGATCAAATTAAGAAATGGAATCAATAAAGCATTAAGACGTCTTCAATATGTAATGGCAAATGATCCTGCACCAGTCAATGGATTAGATGTGATCAATACTGTATATGGAAGTGGTTTTGACATTAACACAGAAGGTCTTGAAGACAGAATCAATGCGGTAACAGATAAAATTGAAAAAGAATATACAGAAGGAAAAAATATAGGGAAAAAACCAAGGATCCTTGTAACCGGATCTCCATCTGGCGGTGCGGCCTTGAAAGTCATTCGTGCAATTGAGGATAATGGTGGAGTTGTCGTATGTTTTGAAAACTGTACTGGAATGAAACCGTTAGCAATGGTAGATGAAGAGAATCCAGATGTATATGATGCACTCGCAAGAAAATATTTAAACATTGGATGTTCTTGTATGTCTCCAAATAAGAATCGTCTGGATCTTTTGGATGAGCTGATCGATGATTTTCAGGTAGATGGTGTCGTAGATCTTGTTCTTCAGGCGTGTCATACATATAATGTGGAAACCGCACTTATCAAGAAATTAGTGAAAGACAAAAAAGGAATCCCGTACACAGTGGTTGAGACAGATTATTCACAGGCAGATATTGAACAGATCAATACGAGAATGGCAGCTTTTATTGAGATGCTGTAAGTACAAAATTTGGTAATCACTGTCCAAAACGTATTACATCTATTATGGAGTGTTTAACTGTTAAAATAATATTATAATAAATTATAA
>ENA-OQLB01001016-OQLB01001016.1-human-gut-metagenome-genome-assembly--contig:-NODE-1016-length-13399-cov-2.320976_pt1 | contig 13399 bp, 21 predicted proteins | sample MGYA00242656_ERZ504813 | MGnify/ENA primary metagenome ERZ504813 (study PRJEB26092, sample SAMD00036388) | human gut metagenome | host: Homo sapiens | study: EMG produced TPA metagenomics assembly of... | reverse complement strand
CAGCCCGACCGAGCCGAGCCGCCGCAGCACCAGCAGCAGAACAAAGGCTGCTGCGCCAGCAGCGCCCGGTACAGCGGGCGCACCTCCGACCGCGCAGTGCGGCGCAGCACCGTGCAAGTAGAACATCCAGTAGCAGCTGGCCGCAATGCCCAGCCCCCAGACATTCCAGCCGACCTGATTACAGTGCCAGCCGCCCCAGAGCAGCACGCCGGAAAGCAGCCCCTGCGCAATCAGCGTATCACCGCCGTGCAGCAGCTTTGCAGCAAACCTCGATGACAGCATACAATAGGGAGATCTGGAACAGCGCCTGTATGAACCACATCGCGCCGCCCAGCTGGGTGCCACCGTCAAACACGCACCAGTGCACCGTGCGGCCGACGATGTCCTTGATGCTCACCGGTGCTGTAACACTGTTGCCCGGGATCTCCGCGATCCGCGCATCCGCCGTCAGGATGTTCAGCCGCAGAAAAAGGTTATTGCAGACCGTAAATACCGTGTTGGCCGCCACAAAGGGCAGCCAGAGGGTCACCAGCTTGCGCCTGACAAAATGTACCAGCCCGCCGCGCAGGCTGAAAAACCACCCGCTGAGCATAAAAAACAGCGCCATGTGGAATAAATAAATATAATCCGTGCCCGGAAACCCGGAATGTCCCAGCACCATAAGCACAATGCCGATGCCGCGCATACTATCTAGTACAGGGTCGCGCTGCTTTGCCATAAGTTACAACCTCGCTTTTACAAAATACCGCCCACGGTCGGGCGGCAAGGGTCACTGCGCGTTTTTAGCGCGGCATTTGGGGCAGATATACCGGATCGTCAGCGTGTAGCCGCGGACCTCGGTGCCGATGGCGGCCTCAATATCGCGGATCAGCCCCACGACCGGCAGGTCTGCCAGCTCGCCGCAGCTCTCACACAGCAGGTGGCCGTGAGGGCTGGGGTTGGCATCGTAGCGGTCGGGGCCGTCGGGCATTTCCAGATGGCCGATCTCGCCGTCCAGCTCCATCAGCTTGAGATTGCGATAGACAGTGCCGCGCGCAATGTGAGGCATGGCCTGCCGCGCATGGCAGAAGATTTCATCAGCGGTCAGATGCTCGGGGCATTTTTCGCGCATAATGCCCAGAATCAGGCGCGTTGTCGGGTCACAGGCAGCCCTCCTTACTAAATTTAAGATTAACTCTTATTTAGATACTACACCATAACCGCAGCTTTGTCAACTGTCTGTTGTGTACGGGCAGCGTCGTTTCCTGCCTGCCGTACGGCCGGGTGCGGCGCCGTGCTGCAGCAGCCACATATCAAGACTGATTCTTATTTGACAAGGAGGTATCCGTATGGAACTGAGAGGCAGCAAGACCGAGAAAACCTGTGGAGGCATTTGCAGGCGAGAGTCAGGCCCGCAACAAATACACCTTCTTTGCCGCGAAGGCGCGGCAGGACGGCTACGAGCAGATCGGTGCAATCTTTGATGACACCGCCGACAATGAGCGTGCGCACGCCAAGATCTGGTTTGAGCTGTTGATGGAGAACGGCGAGATCCCTGACACACTGACCTGCCTGCGGATGGCCGCCGCCGGTGAAAACGAGGAGCATACCGCCATGTACCCGCGGATGGCCGTCGAGGCAAAGGAGGAGGGCTTTACCCACATCGCCGCCCTGTTCAAGAAGGTTGCCTCCATCGAAAAGGACCACGAGGAGCGCTACAAGGCTCTCGCCGCCAGCATCGAGGCCGGCAGGATCTTTGCGCGCGAGCATGAGCAGGTCTGGCAGTGCCGCAACTGCGGGTTTGTCTATATCGGCCGCCATGCCCCCGCCAAATGCCCCGTCTGCACCCATCCCAGAAGTTATTTTGAACTGAAAAGCAGCAACTATTGATAACGATGGGACGGCCGCGTGCCGCCCCGTTTTTGTTTGCCGTACCTATTTGTAGGGGTCGCGTCCCCGACGACCCGGCAGTGCAGTAGCGACTATCACACCCCTACTTTTTTCGAAATTTTGCTTGACATCCGCTCCCTGACATGCTATATTGTCTATGTTAGTTATTGCTAACCTTGCAAATTTCCAATTTGCTCTTATCACCCGCCCTGCGCGGTTCTCTCCCCGTACAGGGCGGTTTTATGGAGTGCTTGGTTAGCAAATACTAACTATCATAACGGTAAGGAGCCATCTCATGCAGGAACGCACCTACGCTACCCCCAGCCCGCGCAGCTTCGCCTGTGATCTTGCCACGCTGTGCGCCCCCACGCTGGCAGGGCTCAAGCCCGCCAGTCTCTTTCGCTACCCAGCCGCCCCCGGGCAGGATGCCGCTGCTATGGCGGCCGCGTGCATACGGACGCTGTCCCCCGCGGGGTCACTGTGCAGGTGCTCAAGCAGTGTCCGCGCACAGGGGCTGTCCTTGTCTATGTCTACCGCCCTGCGCGGGTGGCAAAGCTGTTGGCCGATGACCGCACGCTGGCATTTCTGGCAGGGGAGGGCTACACCCCCGGCACAGCGGGCGAGCTGTTGGCACAGCTGGCCGAACGGCTCTGCTGTGAGCAGGATTTCCCGCATGAGATCGGCGTTTTTCTGGGCTACCCGCTGGCGGATGTCATCGGGTTCATCCAAAACCGCGGCAAAAACTTTACCGCGTGCGGCTACTGGAAGTCTACACTGACCCGACCGCTGCGCAGGCGGAGTTTGACCGCTACAAAAAGTGCGAGCGCATCTACGCCCGCTGCTATTACAACGGCACCCCGATCAGCCGGCTGACCGTAGCCGCCTGACGATGCACCACATACTATCTGAAAAGGAGTCCTTTATCATGAGCAAAATTGCAGTTATTTATTGGAGCGGCACCGGCAACACCGAGGCCATGGCGGATCTGGTTGCCAGCGCAGCGGCTGCCGCCGGTGCTTCCGTGGATAAGTTCACTGCGTCCGAGTTCAACACTGCCTCCACCGGTGATTACACCGGCTTCGCACTGGGCTGCCCCGCCATGGGTGCCGAGCAGCTGGAGGAGAGCGAGTTTGAGCCGATGTATCAGGCGCTGCGCGGCTCGCTGAGCGGCAAGCCCGTTGGGCTGTTCGCTCCTACGGCTGGGGGCGATGGCGAGTGGCTCCGCACCTGGGCCGAGGATGCCGAGCTGCCGGTGCCCGCATGGTCGTTGAGCCGGTCATGGCCAACGGCTCCCCCGATGCGATGCCGAGGCCGCTGCGCTGCCTTGGGTACGGCACTGGCCAACGCCTGATTTTTTACGACATTACCTATCCATCCATAAACGGGAGGGCAGCGCTGCCCCTCCTCTTTTTGCGCGGTACCCAAAAAGTGCCTGCTTGACAAAGCGGACGGAAGTTAGTATATTCTGAGTTGGATTAGAAAAAGCTAACTTGGAGGTTTTACACTATGGCAAACATTATTATCGTTCTGCTCTTAGCGGCTGCAGTCGGCTACGGCATCTACAGCTTTGTACATCATCTGCGCTGCGGCGGGGGCTGCTGCGGTGAGCATGAGGCTGCCGCCAAAAAAGTACGGGTGGCCGACCGCAACTGCAGCCACTACCCCCATCGGCTGGTGCTGGGTGTGGACGGCATGACCTGCCAGAACTGCCAGCGCCGTGTTGAAAACGCCCTCAACGCGATGCCCGGTACTTGGGCCGCCGCCGATCTGGCCGCACAGCAGGTGAGCATCCTGACCAAGGAAACGCCCGATGAGGCAGCCATTCGTCAGGCGATCCGCGATGCTGCTACCTGCCCTGCGCACGACCGTCAAGCAGTAAAGTACGCCGCACACTAAAAAATATGCAAAATTGCACGATTTTGGTTAGCAATAACTATCCATTCTTACAAAATGTTACCCTACACTAACTTTGCGGCTTGACATCCGCAGTTAGCGGTGCTAAACTATCCACATAAGCGGTTAGAGCGTTCTAACCGCAAGTTTTTGCCCTATGTGTTAGCGTTCGCTAATATGTTGCAGATTTGTCAAAAGAGGAGTGTGTGGAATGCCTTTAACCATGTCCAAAGCAGGCGATACCGTCACCATCCAGAAGATCACCGGCAAGGATGAGGTTCGCCAGCATCTGGCCGAGCTCGGCTTTGTCGTGGGCGAGACCGTTACCATCGTCAGCGAGATCAGCGGCAACCTGATCATTCAGGTCAAGGAAGCCCGCATCGCGCTGGACAAGACGCTGGCCATGCGTATCATTGTCGGCTGATAAAAAGGGAATCTCAGCCGCAGGCTGTTTGATTTATTGTACCTTAAGAGGAGGAACGAAGTATGAAGACTCTGAAAGATGCACAGGTCGGCGAGACCGTTACCGTTGCCAAGCTGCACGGCGAGGGTCCTGTCAAGCGCCGTATCATGGACATGGGCCTGACCAAGGGCACCAGCGTCTATGTCCGCAAGGTGGCCCCTCTGGGCGACCCGATGGAGCTGACGGTCCGCAACTATGAGTCAGCGTCCGCAAGGCAGACGCCGAGATGATCGAGGTTGAGTAATTCAGAAAGGGGTATAACCAATGGCAATTAAAATTGCTCTGGCAGGCAACCCGAACTGCGGTAAAACCACCCTGTTCAACAGCCTGACCGGTTCTAACCAGTATGTCGGCAACTGGCCCGGCGTTACCGTTGAGAAGAAGGAGGGCAAGCTCAAGGGTCACGATGATGTCGTGATTCAGGACTTGCCCGGTATCTACTCTCTGTCTCCCTACACGCTGGAGGAAGTTGTTGCCCGCGGCTACCTCGTCAACGAAAAGCCTGATGCCATCCTCAACATCATCGATGGCACCAACATCGAGCGTAACCTCTATCTGACCACCCAGCTTATTGAGCTGGGCATCCCCGTGGTCATGGCTGTCAACATGATCGACCTCGTCCGCAAGAACGGCGACAAGATCGACCTGAAGAAGCTGTCCAACGAGCTGGGCTGCGAGGCCGTCGAGATCTCCGCCCTGAAGAACGAGGGCAGCGACAAGGCCGCCGAACTGGCCGTTGCCGCCGCCAAGAAGGGCAAGGCGGCGAGCTGCCCCATGTCTTCCACCGGCAGCGTCGAGCATGCCATCGCCCACATCGAGGAGTCCATTCAGGGCAAGGTCGATGACCGCTTCCTGCGCTGGTACGCCGTCAAGCTGTTCGAGCGTGACGACAAGGTGCAGGCCGAGCTGAACCTGAGCAAGGAGCTGCTGGACCACCTCGATGCACACATCGCTGACTGCGAGAAGGAGATGGATGATGACGCCGAGAGCATCATCACCAACCAGCGCTACGCTTACATCAACGGCGTTGTAAACAAGGCCGTCAAGAAGAAGCCCCGCACCGAGAACCTGACCGCCTCCGATAAGATCGACCAGTTCGTCACCAACCGTATTCTGGCGCTGCCGATCTTCGCAGCCATCATGTGGCTGATGTATGCCATCGCAATGGGCACCTCCGTTGCGGACGGCGGCATCGGCATCGGCACCTTTGCCACCGACTGGACCAACGATGTTCTGTTCGGCGAGATCGTCCCCAACGCCCTCGGCGGCCTGCTGGAATCCATCGGCGTGGCTGACTGGCTGTACGGCCTGATCATGGACGGCATCGTCGCCGGTGTCGGCGCGGTTCTGGGCTTCGTTCCCCAGATGCTCGTTCTGTTCTTCCTGCTGTCCATTCTGGAGGATGTCGGCTACATGGCCCGCGTTGCCTTCATCATGGACCGTATCTTCCGCCGCTTCGGCCTGTCCGGCAAGAGCTTCATCCCCATGCTGGTCGGCACCGGCTGCGGCGTTCCCGGTGTCATGGCTTCCCGTACCATCGAGAACGAGCGCGACCGCCGTATGACGATCATGACCACCTGCTTCATTCCCTGCGGTGCCAAGATGCCTATCATCGGCCTGTTCGCAGGTGCTCTGTTCGGCGGCAGCAGCTGGGTTGCCACCTCCGCTTACTTTATCGGCTTTGCGGCATCATCATCTCCGGCATCATCCTGAAAAAGACGAAGCTGTTCGCCGGTGATCCCGCTCCGTTCGTTATGGAGCTGCCCGCTTACCACGTGCCCGCATGGGGCAACGTCCTGCGCGCTACTTGGGAGCGCGGCTGGTCCTTCATCAAGCGTGCCGGCACCGTCATTCTGGCCTCCACCATCATCCTGTGGTTCCTGCAGGGCTTCGGCTTTGAGAACGGCGCGTTCACGATGGTCGAGGATCAGGACAACTCCATCCTGGCTATCGTTGCAAGCGCAATTTCCTGGATCTTTATCCCGCAGGGCTTCGGCGACTGGCGTGCAACCGTTGCGTCCATCTCCGGCCTGATTGCCAAGGAGAATGTTGTCGGTACCTTCGGCGTTCTGTATCACTATGCTGACGAGCTGTCTGAGAACGGCGATGAGATCTGGCCTGAGGTTGCTGCCAACTTCACCGCCCTCTCCGCTTACAGCTTCATGATCTTCAACCTGCTGTGCGCCCCCTGCTTTGCCGCTATGGGCGCCATCAAGCGCGAGATGAACAACGGCAAGTGGACTGCCATCGCCATCGGCTATATGTGCCTGCTGGCTTACTGCGCTTCTCTGGTCGTCTATCAGATCGGCGGCCTGATCACCGGTGAGGTCGGCTTCAACTTCTTCACCATCGTTGCTGTCGCTATTATCGCCTTCACGATCTACCTGCTGTTCCGCCCCAACAAGTACGAGGGTGTCAACGAGGTTCAGTTCGAGTCCAAGAAGGCTGTTGCTTCCAAGTAATTTGGGGTGTATCATGCTTCCGGAAAGGAGCGGATTTCTATGATGGAATTTTTGGCGACTAACTTCAACCTGCCTACGATCATCGTTTCGATTATCGTCTTCGGCGGTACCGGCTGGCTTATGTACCATGAGCACAAGACCGGTGGCCTTGGCTGCTGCGACGGCTCCTGCGGGGGCGGCGGATGCGGCGGTCACGGCGGCTGCACAGGGAACTGCAAAACCTGCGGCGGTGCCTGCCACAGCAACTAAACACAATAGTGCCTGAAAAGGGGCGCGGGTCCGTTCGTGGCCTGCGCCCCTTTTTGGCGTAAAGGAGAGAGATGCCATGACCCTGACCGATTCCAACCTGCGGTATCTGCTGGCCATCCACCATCTGGCGCAGCAAAACACGGAGGTTTCCCCGCTGGCCCTCGCGCAGGTCATGGGCGTAACCAAGCCCAGCGTGACCAGCATTTTGACCAGCCTGATGAAGCAGGGGGCCATTGTTCGGCGGCGGTACGGCAAGATCTATATCACCGACCGCGGCGTGCTTTACGCGCGGTATTATGATGAACTGATCGAAAAAATATTGCGGCATTTTCCGTTGGCAGACATGGCTTTACCCCCGAGGAATGCCGCAGCGCCGCCATCGCTATGGCAGTAGCGCTGCCTGCGAGGGAAATTGATGAGAAGTGCGAGAGCCTGTACGGGCAGGATTGTAGGGAGGGGTCTTGACCCCTCCGCGGGGCGTCGAGGACGCCGCCCCTACAGTAGGGAGAGATTTATCCCTCACGGGAGGGTCAAGACCCTCCCCTACAAATCACCCATAAAAATTCCCTTTGCAAATTCTATTGCACACTCGCCCGAATTGTGGTAAAGTTAGACTATATGAAGGTATAGATAAGAGGGGGAACTATCATGCAGCTGAATCCGCATTACGCAGAATTGAATGAGAGCTATCTCTTCAGCACCATCGCCCACAAGGTGGCCGACTACCAGAAGGCCCACCCCGATGCCGACATCATCCGTTTGGGCATCGGCGATGTCACGCTGCCGCTGGCCGCATCGGTGACAGAGGCAATGCACCGCGCGGTCGAGGAGCAGGGCCATAAGGATACCTTCCACGGCTACATTCCCAGCGAGCAGGCTATGAGTTCCTGCGCGATGCCATCCGTAAATATTATGCAGGCCACGGCGTCGAGCTGGACATGGCGGAAATCTTCATCTCCGACGGCGCAAAGAGCGACCTCGGCAATCTGCTCGACCTGTTCAGTCAGGACAACACGATCCTTGTGCCCGACCCGGTCTACCCGGTCTATGTGGACGACAATGTGATGGCCGGCCGCAAAATTCTCTACCTGCCCGCCACGGCGGAGAACCACTTCCTGCCGATGCCGGACGAAGCGCCCCATGCGGACATTGTCTACATCTGCAGCCCCAATAACCCGACCGGCGCGACCTATTCGGTAGAGCAGCTCAAGGCTTGGGTTGCATGGGCCAAGGCCAACGATGCCGTCATCCTGTTTGACGCCGCGTATGAGTGCTTCGTGACCGAAAAGGGTCTGGCCCGCAGCATCTTCGAGGTCGAGGGTGCCAAAGAGGTTGCCATTGAGGTCTGCAGCTTTTCCAAGATTGCGGGCTTTACCGGCACGCGCTGCGGCTACACCATCGTGCCGCAGGCGCTGGCCGGCGGCAAACTGAACAAGATGTGGCTGCGCCGCCAGACCACCAAATTCAACGGCGTTGCCTATGTTGTGCAGCGCGGTGCCGAGGCCGTCTTTACCGAGGAGGGCATGCGGGAGATCCAGCAGAATCTGGATTACTACCGCACCAACGCCGCCGTCATCGCGTCCGCGCTGGACGAGGCCGGCATCTGGTACTGCGGAGGCAAGAACAGCCCCTACCTCTGGCTGCGCTGCCCCAACGGAATGGGCAGCTGGGAATTCTTTGACTGGCTGCTGGAAAACGCCCATGTTGTCGGTACCCCCGGCGAGGGCTTCGGCCCCTGCGGCAAGGGATATTTCCGCCTGACTGCGTTCGGCGATGCCGCGCGCACCAAGGAGGCTGCCGCGCGCATCAAAGCCGCGCTGGCAAAACTGTGATCAAGGGAGGATGTCTGCCATGAAACCGAATGAAGAGATCATGGAATTCCTGAAAGAGAATCCCACATTTTACCTTGCCACTGTCGATGGCTATCTGCCCCGCGTGCGTCCCATCGGCTTTGCGATGTGTACAACGGCCACCTCTGCATTGCACTGGGCAAGCACAAGGCGGCCTACAAGCAGCTGCTTGACAACACAAATCTGGAGATCTGCGCCGCCAACGACCGCGGCGAGTGGCTGCGCGTACAGGGCACAGCCAACTTTGACAACACGCCCGAGGCTCAGGCCGCCGCGTTTCAGGTCATGCCCCAGCCTGGCCGACCTGTACAACGAGGAGACCGGCAACAAGCTGGGCATCGTCTATCTGGATCATCTGTCCGCCAAGCTCTTCTCCATGTCCGGCACTGTGAAGGACATTATGAGCTACTGATACTTATAAAACACAGGGCAGCCCCGGTATGCACAACGCATACCGGGGCTGCTTTTTGTTGTAGAGAAGGGACGCGGGGAGATCGTTTGTTAATTTACTGCTCCTGCGCCGCAAACAGCTGCGGGGCGCCTTGTAGATCAGCACGGCGGCAACAGTCGTCAGGATGGTTTCCGGCAGCATGTAGCTGCCGTTGTAGGTCAGGCTGTACGTCCAAGCGGGCAGACCGTCGCTCAGGTTGCCCCAGATCAGCACGCCGGACAGGAAGCTGCACATAAAGCGGATGAAGCAGACGACCGCCGTGCCGACGGCCACGCCGACGAGGCGATTCTGGAACGGCTTTGCGATGACACAGGCCAGCCCCAGCAGGGTAAAGGCCAGCACATAGTCCAGCAAAATCATGCCGACCAACGGCAGCAGGCCGGGTGCCGGGGGTGCGTAGAAGCCCAGCAACATCTGCAGCAGGCTGTTGACGAAGCCGGTGAACAGGCCCCACTTCACGCCGTGGCGGAAGGAGATCATGATGAACGGCAGCATGCTGAACAGCGTGATGGAGCCGCCGTTGGGCAGCTCATAGATCTTGATGTTGGCCAGCACCGTGCCGAGGGCGATCATCAGGGCGCACTCAACGAGGGTACGGGTCTTGGAATAGGTTTTGGACATGGTATCCACTCCTCAAAAAAATGTAACACAAAACAGAAAAAGCGCCCGCAGGGTATACCTGCAGGCGCAAAAAGCGTTATGACGGGGGTCAAACTTCCTACGCCGGCATTACCCGGATCAGGTTCAAGGCGACCCAAAACTGCGGTTTGTTTTGATCTCAGCCGAGGATGCCCCTCAGCGCCCCTGTTTTAATGTCCATCTTACATTATACACGCCGCCATGCGTTTGTCAAGCGCCATCCTTCCACTCCTTCAGCAAGTATGCGGTGGCGAAAGCCTGACGCAAAAAGGGGACGCCCTCACGAGCGTCCTCTTTTGCTATCTAAATTTACTTGCTGACCTTGATGAGGTCTGCGCCCGGCTCGACATCGCCGGAGGCACGACCTCGACTGCCTTGAAGTCATCGGTGTTGGTCACGACCGTGATGACCACGGCAGGGTGACCGGCAGCTGCGATCTTGCCAGATCCATCTCCAGCAGCAGACTCGTCCCTTCTTTACCTTATCGCCGACCTTGACTTCGGCTGAAGCCGTCACCCTTCATCTCAACGGTATCCACGCCGACATGGATCAGGATCTCAACACCGCCGTCAGCCATAATGCCCAGCGCATGGCCGCTGTCGGGGGCCTGGGTGATCTCACCGCCGGCAGGGGCAAAGACCTTGCCCTCGCTGGGGTCAATGCCGCAGCAGGTGCCCAGAATGCCCTGTGCAAACACCTCATCGGGGATGTTCTCCATCGGCACAAAAGCGCCCTTGGCATCAGCAGCCAGCATCATGGGGAAGGTCGGCTCCGCAGGTGCGGCAGGTGCAGCAGATTTCTTCAGAAAATCAAAAAATCCCATCGTTCATTTTCTCCTTCGTAAGCCCTTTGCGGGCGGTTTCATGGTTCTATTATACCCCCCGCCCCGTCAAAAAGCAAGGCGGGCAGACACTTTTACATCTGCTCCATCACGCGCGTATCGCCTGCCAGGTAATGCGAGCAATCTCAGCCGGCGGCGGCTGGAACTGATTTTCCTGCCAGGCCGCAATCGTACCAAAGCAGCGTTGACCGCAAAGGAAAGCATATATTTCTGATCCTCGGTCCCGCCGGTGGGGGCAAAGTTGCCCCAGCAGCGCTCGGCTATGAGCCGCTTTACGCTGGAGGTAAACTCCGACTCCCAGCTTTTGCCGTAGAGAGCGGCGCACAGTCGGGGTTCTCGGTCAAATAGGTAAAGAGCGCCACCAGCGCTGTGGGGACATCCTCCTGCGAGATGCTGGGGATCAAGGTGTCCATCAGCTCATTCAGCCGCTTCAGCTGGGCGGCCTCCATCTGGTCCATCAGGCATAAATATCGGTGTAATGAAAGTAGAATGTGCCGCGGCTGATACCGGCCAGCTCCGTCAATTCACGCACCGTGATCTCACGCAGACTTTTTTGCTGCAGCAGCGTGATCAGCGCCTGATACAGCCGCTGCTTGGTCATGCGCACACTGCGGTTGGCGTCCCCCTTGGCGTTCATTGTATGCACCGCCTTCCTCACGATTTACTACTTTAAGAATAGCCGTTTTTAACACTGATGTCAAGGATTTTTAAACCATTTGTACTAAATTGTCGGTTTTTGTTGACGGTTTTTTATCAAATTCGCAGTTTGCACACCGGTGCGGTTATGCTACAATAGGGGCGGGGAGTGATACTATGAAAATCGACCGTGCCGTGCGCAACGGGCCTTTGCCGACTATGCTGCGCATTACAACACCGCTGACCCGAAGGTAAAGCTCAAGATCGACCACACCTACCGCGTGGCAGCCCTCTGCGGCAGGATCGCTGAAAGTCTTTCGCTGCCGCAGCAGGACATCGACCTTGCATGGCTGAGCGGCATACTGCACGATGTTGGCCGCTTTGAACAGCTGCGCCGGTACAACACCTTTATTGATGCGCAGTCGGTCAGCCATGCTGCGCTGAGCGTCTCGGTCCTGTTTGACGAGGGGCGCATCCGGGACTATCTCGATGACACCAACGCCGACACCCTGCTGCGCGCGGCGGTGGAGTGGCACAGCGCCTTCCGCCTGCCGGACAGTCTGGATGAACGCACGCAGCGGTTCTGCCAGATCCTGCGGGACGCTGATAAAATCGACATCCTGCGCGTCAATGTCGAGACCCCGATGGAGGAAATTTACAATGTCACCACAGCCAGCTGCGCCAAAGCCCCGTGACCCCGGCTGTGCTGGACGCCTTTTATGAGCATCATTGCGTACTGCACAGCCTCAAAAAATGGCCCGCGGACAACGCCGTGGGCCATGCATCTCTGGTATTTGAGCTGTGCTATCCCGAAAGCCTGCGGATCGTAGACGCGCAGGGGTGGCTCTGGAAGCTGCTGGCCTTCAAAACCGACAACCCCGACACCGCACAGGCGTTTGAAAAGATCGCCGCAGAAATGAAGCGGTGGCTCAAGGCCAACGGCTGTTAAAGTCCCTGCACTAAAATCACTGCAATCAGCACGGGCAGTACATATTTGAAGTAGGGCTTGACCCAGCGCGGCATTTTGAGACCGTCACCGGTGTTGCACTCGGCCGTGTAGCCGTCAAAGCCCCAGCCCCAGCGGGTGACGCAGAACAGCAGATACACAAGGCTGCCACCCGGCAGAAGCAGGTTGCTGACGAGGAAATCCTCGAAATCCAGCACGGTGGAGCCGGCACCCAAAGGCTGGATAAAACTCCAGACATTGTAGCCCAGCGCACAGGGCAGCCCCAGCAGGACGAGCGCCGCCATGCCGATGACGCAGGCTCTGCGGCGCTCCCAGCCAAAGTTTTCACAGGCGCAGGCGATGAGGTTTTCAAACACGGCAATGACCGTGGAAAAGCTTGCAAAGGTCATGAACAGGAAAAACAGCGTGCCCCACAGCCGGCCGCCCGCCATATTCGTAAAGACATTGGGCAGCGTGATGAAGATCAGGCTCGGGCCTGCATCGGGCGCAATGCCGAAGGAGAAGCAGGCCGGGAAGATGATCAGCCCGCGCAGACCGCCACAAAGGTGTCCAGCACGCAGATGCGGGCAGCCTCACCGGGCAGGGTAAAGCGGCGATCCATATAGCTGCCGAAGATCTCGATCGCGCCGATGCCAAGCTCAGCGTAAAGAAGGACTGGTTCATTGCCGCCGTAATGACATTGCCAAGGCCCTGCTCGGCAGCGCGCCCTGCATCCGGCAGCAGGTAGAAGGCAAGTCCCTCGCCCGCGCCGGGCAGCGTAAAGCTGTGGACGACCAGCACCAAAATCAGCACCAGCAGGGCGCTCATCATCCATTTGCCGACCTTTTCCAGCCCGCCCTGCAGGCCGCGGCCGCAGACGATGAAGCCCGCCACCGTGATGACAGCCATCCAGAACACCATCTCGCAGGGTTGGCCAGCATCTCGCCAAAGACGCTGCTCGCCTGCTCAGCGTTCAGTCCGTCAAAGCTGCCTGACAAAAACCGGACAAAGTAATCCAAGACATCCAAGCCTGAGACGGTCGTGTAACTACATCAATCAGCAGCGTGCAGCCGCCATGCCAGCAACCAGCCGACTGGATC
>ENA-OQLB01001015-OQLB01001015.1-human-gut-metagenome-genome-assembly--contig:-NODE-1015-length-13415-cov-4.106638_pt1 | contig 13415 bp, 18 predicted proteins | sample MGYA00242656_ERZ504813 | MGnify/ENA primary metagenome ERZ504813 (study PRJEB26092, sample SAMD00036388) | human gut metagenome | host: Homo sapiens | study: EMG produced TPA metagenomics assembly of... | reverse complement strand
GAGTATCTTTCTTCCATTCAAGGACTGACCCATACAAAAAGCCGACCGCTGGCAGCGGTCGGCTTTTTGTATGGAGCATACTCCGTTGCAGCACTGCCTTTTCTTGCAATCCAAGCACATCCATGCTATGATTATAAAAGGTCATATGACCGAAAACATCCCCCTTTATGCGAGGAGAAAGGAGTTGCTCCATGCTTTCAAACCAATGGCTGAACATCCTGATTGTTGGTATTTATTTTGTTTTTTCTCATTGTAATAGGATGGATTTTTCGAACCTTTTCTTCCAATACCAGTGACTATTTTAAAGGCGGAGGAAAAATGCTGTGGTGGATGGTGGGTTCCACCGCATTCATGACGCAATTCAGCGCTTGGTCTTTTACCGGTGCTGCCGGCAAGGCTTTCAGCAATGGTCTTTCTGTAATGATGATTTTTCTCGGTAATGCTCTGGGATTATTTTTTCAATTATCTCTTTTTTGCCGCCAAATCGCGGCAAGTGCGGGTGGTAACTCCTATTGAGGGAATTCGGCTCCGCTTTGGTAAGGTAAATGAACAGGTATTTACTTGAGCCAGCGTTCCCAGCAGTATTTTCCAGGCGGGCATCTGGCTGAACGGTCTTGCCATTTTTGTATCTGCCGTATTCGATATACCCATGTCCACTAGAGCACATTGATCTCGGCCTTTGTCTATGTTATTTTTCTTTCTGCAACGTTTTCATATTCCTAATGTGGTAGGGAATGTAAGGTCATGTGCGGCCATATTCTGGATTGTTTCGACCGCTATTTTGATCTGTCGCACAGCCGGGAGGCTATGCTGCGTTTTGCGCACACCCAGTTAGACAGCTCGCGCAAATCGGTCGCCAAAAAAGCTGCGCGTTTCCTGCAAAAGCATGAGCTATAAGCGGGGGATCTTTTCTTAGACACGCCGGCACGATGCTGTCAGGGGTAAAATTGGGGTAAAGGGACAGGAAATTCAAGTTTTGCAAAGCAAAAAACAGCGCTGAATCAAATGATTCAGCGCTGTTTTTGGTGGTTGCGGAGACAGGACTGTCAGCGGCTCCGCGCTGGCTGCAATTAGCGTACTGCGCAGGAAAGCCAATCGCAAGTAAACAAAATGGGTACCGGCCTATATCAGCGCACGGAAACCATATCCATAGGATTCACACGCACACCATCCTGCATTACCTCAAAATGTAGGTGGTTGCCTGTGCTGTCGCCGGTGCTGCCTACATAACCAATCACTTGACCAGCCGTCACGGTTTCGCCCGCCGTGACGGCTGATGCTGTCATATGGCATACCGCGTGGACAAGCCCGCGCCGTTATCCAGCAGCACCTGATTGCCGTAGCTGTCGTTCCAGCCGCTGACCAAAACAGTTCCGCTGTGGGCAGCCAAGATGGGCGTACCCTCCGGCGCGGGAATGTCCGTGCCGCGATGCCCGGTATTGCCAAAGGCGTCTGCTTCCCCGAAGTGCAGGATATATAGGTGTGACCCGGCAACGGCCAGCACAATTCGCCGTCCGCAACAGCAATCCCGCCGCACAGGCAAGCAGACTGGGGCGCATTTCCTCGGAAAGCAGCTGGTGCAAAATGTCCCGCTGGTCTTGCGTAAAGCGGTACAAATCTGCCAGCGCGTCCACCGATTTGCTGCTGACCGCGATGTGCAGAATGTACTCCGTGGCAGGCTCCGGGTCGGGTTCGTCCTCGGTCGGTTCCGGTGTGACGGTTACTTCCTCCACCTCGGCGCTTATTTCGTGCATCGCCCAAAAGGTGTCCTGAATCAACCGCTTCTTGCTTTCGTCAATGACGACCACATCGCCATCGTTGTTTAAGTTGTTCTGCACGGCAAAGACGGCCAGCACTTCAGGCCAGTAGCTCGCCCAAGTGTGACCGTCCTCGTAGTCGTATTCCATCGTGGTTTCGCTGCACTCCGGATGCGCCGACACAATGTCGTTGATGGCCGTGCCGAAGTCAGCATTGGTTTCGGCAACGATTTCGGCAATGCGGATGCTGTTCGGGTCGCCGGATTCATCGGCAAACAAGATGCCCATCGGTGAGCCGATCACCGCCGCAGCCGCGCCTATGACCATCGCCAGCAACAGCACCACGCCGCCCGCGCCAAGCAGCGCCAGCAGCGAACCGGCTGCACGCCGTATCGTGCGCGTCAGTATCGCTTTCAGCCGCAGCCACGCAGCTTGCAGCAACGTGCGAATCCTGCCCAGCGCTGCTTGTCGGATGCCACCGGAAAAAGCAGGGACAGTATCGGGCAGTCTGACGCCGCTGCCAAGTACCGTGCCGCCCGCCTGCTTTTGCAGATGGCGGCGCACCGTTTCGCGCGTGAGGTGTTGGCGTTTCAGCGCCTGCATTTTGTCACGGTAGGATCGGGCGTTTTGATCTCCCGCTTATCCAGCGCCTTTTGCCGAAAGCGCTGACGCTTGAATGATTCTCGCCGGTCGGCACTCTGCGCAAAGGGGGGACTTTCTGTTTCAGCGGGCTGGGCGGCGTGTGTGGTTGGCACACGCTGGCGCTTTTCCTGTAAAATCCGAAATTGACGGTAGCTGATTCGTCCTGTGTCCAGCGCCTTGCTTTGCAGGTTTTCTGCCGCCTGTGCGGCTTTTTCGGAAACAACCGTCTGGGCGTATTCTTCCGGCGTCTGCTGCTCGGTATCTGCTGCAGATTCCGCCTGCCGCACTGTCTGCTTTCGCTTGGCTTCAGCTTTTTGCAATGCCGCGCGTATCAGCCGCTTGCGCTTATACTCCATAGTCAGCGCTCCCCACGGTTGGCGGCGCTGCGCTCCTGCATCAGGCGTTTATACTGGTCAGGGGTGCATTTCATCGGCATAATCCAATGGGGGTCGGTAAGAACAGCTCCGGGTCACGAAACAGCTTTTCGTAGTAGCGGAACTGTTTGTCGGTCAGGCTGCAAAATTCCTCCCCGGAAAACCGCAGATGAAGAAATTGCCCGCGATAACATCGTAGTCCTCAATGCAACGGTTCAGCGGCAGACCGTCCACCTTGCCCGAATCGTTGCAGACAAGCGCCACATTGTCCTTTGACCACGGGTATACGGCTCGCATATACCCGCCGACAAGCTGCTGAAGGGGGTGCAGCTCATTTGCAGCAAGCCGTTCCTCCGGATACTTGCCCGGCTGAACATACAGAATACGGATTTTGTTTTCGTTAGACATTGCAATAGCTCCTTTTTTGACAATAAAAATACCGCTGTATCGGGTGATACAGCGGGGGTGACAAATATAAAGTGTCCGGCTCCTTATGCGTTAGACGGGGGCGCTTGCTTGGTAGCCACCTTCGCCGCCACAAACCACCGTCCATCTTCAAACCATAACTCGCGCTCTTTGCCTTGAATCATACAGGTGTAGCGGTCCCCAACGCCGCCCACGTCGGCGGCACGGCGGCAGATGTCCTTGATCTTGTCGATTTTGTAGACCTGCCCTTTATCAAAAATAATCTGCAGAGGTCGCAATCGTCCCTCGGTGCTGAAGCGCACATCGACTTCCACATAGCGCTTTTCTCGTTGAATCATTTACGATGCCTCCTATGCCGTATGAAAATACCCGACCGGGTGGATGTTGTGGTCATCGTAGGCGTTAATGCCGCCCAGCACCGGGTCTGTGTATACTACGGCCCTCTGCACACTGCGGTAGCCGTACCGCTGGCGCAGGGTGTCCACGGCTTTGTCGATGTGCTCCAGCTTCTCGCGCTTTTCCTCATTGGAGAAAAAGCCTAATTGCACTGCGCAATCCGCGGGGCACAAGTCGGCACCGCGCACACCGATGCTACGCAGGGGCTTTGGCCACGAGTAATTGCGCTTGAATAAATCAAAGGCAATGCGGGCAATTTCGATGCTCACATTGGTGGGGCTATCCAGCTTTCGACGGCGCGTAAAGCCGGACAGTTCATTATCCCGCACATAAATCTCCACCACATTGCACTTGCTGCCGAGGTCGCGCATACGCATGGCAACGCTTTCGGAAAGCAGCACCAGCATCAGCCATACATCTTCGTCCGTAGTCAGATCGCGCGGCGTGGTGGCGCTGTTGCCCACACTCTTAATGGCGGAATGTGCATCCTGCTTGGCGACCGGCGTTTGGTCCAATCCGCGCGCAAATGCCGAGAGCGTATAACCCATCACGCCAAACCAGCCCTTGAGGACTTCAGGATTCATTTCCGCAAGCTGACCGATGGTGCGGATGCCGTAATTGCCGAGCTTGCGCTGTGTGGCTGCACCAACATACAAAAGATCTCCCGCAGGCAACGGATATACGATTTCCTTATAGTTTTCCGGCTCAATAATTGTGATAGCATCCGGCTTTTTGTAGTCACTGCCGAGTTTCGCGGTAATTTTGTTGAAAGAAACACCAATGGAAACGGTGATACCCAATTCACGCTTTATACGCACACTGATTTCCTTTGCGATCTTGACGGGGCTTCCGAACAACCCTACGCTGCCGGTTATATCCAGCCATGCTTCGTCAAGCCCAAAGGATTCAACTTGATCTGTATAATCATTAAAAACTTCTCGCACATAGCCGCTGTACTTCTGGTATTTTCCATAGCTGGCGGGTACAATAATTAAGTCACGGCAGTGCTGCTTGGCTTCCCATATTGGCATCCCTGTTTTCACGCCCATCCGCTTGGCGGGGTAACTGGCGGTAAGTACAATGCCGTGTCGTGCTTCCGGGTCACCGCAGACCGCAATGCTTTTCCCGCGCAGTTCAGGATGCTCCTGCATCTCAACACTGGCATAGAAACAATTACAATCGCAATGTAATATATGCCGTTGCCCCATATTGCCCTCACCTCCGTTAGCTCTATTATAATTACACATTGTTTCACTTTCAAGTGCTTTTTTTAGCACAAAATATGAAAATCCGTGTAATCGTACCCTTGACTTTACTTGGGCGAGGATGTACAATAATGTTGAGGTGATATACCGTGAGTAATTGGAGCAGCCGAATCCGCGCTGAACGTGAGCGTCAGAATCTCACCCGTGAGCAGGTAGTGCAGCGTATGTTGCAATTCTTACCCGATTCCGAAAAAGCCGTCACCACAAGAACTCTGATGGCTTGGGAGCCGGTGAACGTGAACCCCGTGTTACCGTAGGTCTAGCGTTGGCGCTGGCACTAGGTGTTGAAGATATGACCGACTTATATCTGGATTCCGAACCCAAATTGAACCGAACGGGGCAGCAGCGCTTGGGCGAGTATCGTTCGATGCTTTTGCATACAGCCGAATTTGTGGAACGGCAGGAACACACACTGCGTCTGTTGCCGGTCTATTTACAGCCCGCCTCTGCCGGTACCGGTCAGTGGCTGGACGATGACGCCCAAGAAATGACCGAAGTGGACGAATCCGTACCCACCAAGGCGGAGTTCGGTGTCCGCATCGCCGGTGACAGTATGGAGCCGCGCTTTGTGAACGGGCAGACCGTGTGGGTCAAAGCGGCACAAGACGCCAACAACGGTGATATTGTGCTTTGCACCTTGAACGACCAAGGCTATTGCAAAAAGCTGTGCAAGGACGAAAACGGCATTGCGCTGATTTCCCTGAATAAAAAATACGCCCCCATCTGTGCGGGAGGAGGACGAATTCAGGATCGCCGGTATTGTAGTAGGATAAGGAAGGAGCATCGCGTATGTGTGGACGGTATCAGTTTTCTGCAGATGAATATAAAGAGATTCGCCAGATCGTGCGCGATGCGCAGCGCCGCAGCGAGGGAAACGAACTCAATTTCCCAATGGCAGGAGATATTTGCCCCTCGCAGGTGGCACTGGTGCTGGTTTCACGCGGGGAGAAGATCGTGGGAGAGTTCCAGCAATGGGGGCTGCCCGGTTTTCGCGGCAGACAGCAAATCATCAATGCCCGCGCTGAAACGGTGACGGAAAAGCCGATGTTTCGCCGCAGTATTGCCTTCCAGCGCTGCGTGATCCCTGCCACCGGCTTTTATGAATGGGACGCCGCCAAGCACAAATATTTTTTCCAAATGCCGGGACAGCCGATTTACTTAGCGGGCATCTATGATAATATAAGTGGTGTGAACTGCTTTATCATTCTGACCACAGCGCCCAATGATTCGGTAGCGCCCATCCACGACCGTATGCCGTTGCTGCTTTCCCACGAGCAGGTGCGCCCGTGGTTGGTGGACGCCGGTGCGGCGCTGGAGCTGCTTTGCAGCCGCCCGCCGCTGCTGCTGCGTACAAGCTGTGATGGGCAGTTAGGCTTTGATGATCTTGCGTGAGAGGGTTCTATGGGTCAAATTGAGAAATTTGTAAGGATTCAGGGGTGTCGATTCCTGCCTACAATGTCTGTTTTTATGACAGCAACGGCACCGATGAAATTCTGGACAACATTCTTTGCGGCAAGAAGCGCGCCAACACGGGGCTGTTCAGCCTGTTTGAAGCCAGATGCAGCTGCTGCCGCGCACGGGTGATTACACGGTCGTGCTGGGCAGCGATATGCAGCCGCGTTGCATTACCCGCACCACAAAGGTGGAGATTGTCCCGTTTGAAGATGTGACGGCAGACCGTGCCGCCGCCGAGGGGGACGGCACCCTTGCCGCGTGGAAGAAAGCCCACCGCAAGGCGTTTGCCGCAGCGTGTGAGGAAATCGGCAGGAACTTTGACGAAAGCATGAAGTGCGTCTGCGAGTATTTTGATGTGGTTTACCGCGCAGATGGGCAGTGAGATAAATCGAAATTTCTTGGGAGGAATATATATGGTTGGAAGAATTTATCACGTTGGATTAACAGTTTCTGATTTGGATCGCTCGGTTGCCTTCTACAGAGACATCCTTGGACTTGAGTTTCAAGGAGAAATTTTTATGGAAGGCAAAGAAACAGATAAAATGTTTCGTAGAGCAAATTGCAAAGCAAGGGTCGCTTATTTGAACGGTTCTAAGGCTATTGAAACGCCACCGGTCGAGCTGATTCAGTTCGTAAACAGCGAGATTCATAAAGAACAATCCGACTTGTTTACGACATCCATCTCGGAAGTATGTTTCTATACGGATGACATTGATTCTGTCTATAATACCCTTATCGAAAATCATGTGGAGTGCTTGTCTGAACCGCAGTATTTCGACTTTAGGGCAGATGGATTTGGGGAAAGCAGAGCGTTTTATTTCAGAGACCCGGATGGCATTATCCTTGAAATGATGCAGCCTCTTTGATAAGAAATCATAGGTATAGGAAATTGCCAACTTCCAGTTTGTAGAACAAATCCACAACAAATAACGGCAGTTAGGAGAACCCCATGATTTTACACATAAACAACAGCGAGTATGATTACCATACCTTGGTTAAGGTTGCGGAGATGGCGGGGCTTGCGGGCCTTGTCGGTTTTCACGAATCCGAGGATGGCTATATGGTCAGCTTTCCGGACACAGAAAACACGCAGGCGCTTATTAACGACTACAAAGCGCGTCTGCGTGATTTGGAAAACAATATCTGGCAGCACTAAACTGCCACTGACTCTAAGGCGGGCTTCGGCCCGCCTTTTCTTTATGCAAAATCATTTCTCTGCGGTTGCCTCACCCGGTTTGGTCGTGATGAGCTTATACACGCCGTATCCTTGGGTTCCAGATTGGAGAACGGTATCATGCTGTTGCCCATCTTGATAATGCCGTGTCCCTCACTGGCGTTGCGCAGAAATTCCAGCTGCGGCTTGGACAGCCCGTACAGGCGTTCCAAGGCTTACAGACTTTTCGATTGCCGCAGCATAATGACAAACTCGCTGTTGGAAAGCAGCGCATACGCCACGGGGTTATCCAGATAGTCCTGAATATCCTGCGAGATGCCGGTGGCGTAGGCATTGTACTTTCGGAATCTTTTCCAAGAGGAATACAGGAAATTGGAACTCATCGGGTCCTTTAACAGCACATGAATCTCATCAAAGTAGATCCATGTTGCCGCCGTGGCGTCCTTGCGGCGGTTGGTCATCACCTGCATATTGATGAACTCCAGCAGGGACATCATGGCAATCGGGCGGAGCTGGTCGCCCAGACTTTGGATATTAAAGCAAATCAGGCGGTTGTTCATATCCACATTGGTGGTGTGGGAAAACGCCTGCAAGCTGCCGTTGGCGAATACATCCAGCATCAACGCCAGCTGCTTTGCGCGGCGCAGGTTGGATTTGTTCAAATCTCGATACAAATCACCGAGCGTCGGGCAGGGTGCTGTATAGCCGGAGGCAATCAGCGGTTTGTAAATGTTTTTGAGGCTGGCGGCAATCAGGCTTCTGTCCTCCGGCTGAAGATGCCCATTCTCGCCGATCAGCTTGTCCAGCATCGACAGCACAAACTCGATTTTGGCAACATCGGGCGGCACATCGGTCTTGGGGTCGTAATGATAATCCAGCGGATTAAAGTGTGTCCGGCTGTCCACAGACACCTTGATTGCCTCGCCGCCCAGCGCCTTGACCAGCAGCTCGTATTCGTTTTCCGGGTCCACCAGAATGAACCGCGCGTTAGGCCAGCGCAAAAACTCCATTATAATTTCCATCTTCACGCTCATGGATTTGCCGCTGCCGGAGGTGGCAATTACCATCGCATTGCCGTTGATGAGCTTGGTGCGGTCGCCCACGATCAGGTTGCCGGTAATGGCGTTTCTGCCGTAGAAGATACCCTGCGGGGACTGCACCTCCTGCGCCACAAACGGCACCAGTGCCGTGACGCTGCGGGTCAGCATCATGTGGCTGCTCTCGACATGTCGCAGCCCATAGGGCATGGCTGTGTTAAAGCAGTTTTCCTGCTGAAAACGCATCTCGGTAAAGCGACAGTTAAAGTTGGCGGCTGCCGATTGCAGTGCGTCGGTTTCCTGCCGCAATTCGTCCGGCGTGTCGGCAAAGAACGCCACACTCAAAAGCACCATAAACACCTGTTGGTCACCCTCACAGATGGCATTGCGGATTTCTGCGGTGTACTTTTCCTGCTGTTGGTTGCGCGGAGAGATGGTTGCCATAAAGTCGAGATTTTCTACGTTGCGTCGGTTTGCACGGTACTTTTCGGAGTCAATCTTCATTTGAGATGCCTCGATTTCCCGCATTGCATCCTCGGTTTCTACCGGTGTAATATCAATGCTGAGAACGATGTACGGCACCTGTTGGAGCAGCGTCGCCACAAAATTATCGCTGAGTTGCTGCGGATACTGCGCAATCGTCATCGCCTTGGCAAATCCGTTGTCAATTTCCGCGTATTTGGTTGTAAAGCGCATCGCATCGGGTGCAATCGTATTGCGGAAATCGTTGCCCAATTTTCCGTAGTCATCAAAGCTGAACTGAAAGCGCCCTTCCTCGCCGCGGCGAAAAAAAGTTGTGCAGTACCTCCAATCGATCGTTGTTCGTCATTGGTTTGATTGTACAGCCAGATTGGAAAGCTCCGCCAGAAGGTTGCCCTGCACCTGCCGCAGACGGCTGCGGGCATCGGTGACATTCTGTTTGTTGGTGGATAGAATCAGATACTTGTGCTGCACCACATTGCCCGCGTCTTGGACGCATTGTCGGATTCGGCGGTTGCGTTCTACACGCCACTTATCCAAGCCGTCAAGGTTGCGGTGCAGCAAAACATTTTCGCGGAAGGACTTCTCGTCCATACGCTGGCTCACAATGCAGATTTTTAGCCAGCAGTCAGAAGGCACACCCATATACACCTTGCCGAGCAGGTTAAGGATTTTTGCTTTATTGTCCTCATCGCTCATTGTAAAGTTGATGTCCGGCATGGACCACATCTGGCTGTACACATTGCCGCAGCGCCATGTCCCGTCCTCGTAAATTTGGTCGATGGGGATGCTCTGCTGCACACTGCGCGGCACCTTGCGGCTGCCGTAGGTTCTTTGGGTGGACGCATACTCACTTAAACGCAATCTTCTTCACCTTTCCTTTGAGTTTAGGGCGCAGTTCGGTTTTCCATACCCGCCAACCGCTGTACAGAATCGTGCTTTCCAACACGATGATAACAAACTTTTCAAACGGCAGCCCGTCATAGCTTAAAAATCCCGCGGCGGCAATGGGTGCCGTGGCAAGGATGCACAACCAGCTGGCGGTTTCCTGCCCCAACAGGGGTTTTGCCCACAAATAAATCAGCACCGCCAACCCAATGGCGATGCCGGAACAAAGTAACTGGCGCAGGGTCAACCCCATAAAGATTTCCTCTTGGTAGCGCCGGATGTCTTTATTGATTGGTATCTGCATATTTTACAACCCCATCATTTCGTGGATTATGCGGTCGGAGCCTTTGATCAGTCCGACCAGCACAAGCATATTGAAGATAATTTCGGTCAGATAACTCCACACCATTGTGGTTGCCTCGCCGCCCAAAACCGTGGGTGTGCTGACAAAGGCGGCATAGATGACACAAGCCAGCACGATGACAGCACCCTCTAAGCAGACGCCGACATAGCTCTTGATAAAGGAAATGCCGACCGACTGTGTGCTTTCCCCGGCAAAGCTCGCCAGCGGCAAGGGAGCCAGCGCTGTGTACATATACAGGCGAAAGAACCGCCCGTACACGGTGAGGATCATCACGAACGACAGCACTGTGATGAACAGACTGCCCAGAATCGTGACGAGCCACAAAGGGATGCTGCTAAGAAGCCGACATTTTCAATGGCAGCCTGCACCTCACCGGGCAGTGCGACCATCGCCTGTGAGATGCCGCCCATACCGGCAGCCATATCACTGACCACGCCATTGCAGATGGAAAAGATGCTGAGCATAATGTCCATGCCGTAACCCACCAAGGTTTTGGCTGCCACAAAGCGAATGAGGTAATGCACGGCAGCTCCGGGCGTTTGAGTTCATGGAAGTTGGCAGTGTTTTTGAACAGCGATATAGCGAAGAACAGCACGATCAGCGCATAGCCGATGCCGATCATCGCATTGTGCAGGCTTTGCATTACGCCCCATACCGCCCCGCCCTTAAAAGTTTGGGGGCTGGTTGTCACCAGCCCCCAAAGCTCTGTTAATTTGCCGTTCCAAGTGGAAAAGGCGTTGTTCAGATTTTCTACGATCCAGTTTTGGTTCACACGGTTTCACCTGCCTTTTCAAGTCACCGGTGTTACAGAATCATATCCAGAATATCCTTGGCAAAGTAGATAACAACGCCTCCGAAAAAGGTCATAAAGCCCTGCGCGCGCTGCCCGGCATCGTGACTTTTGAGGGCAAGACCGATCTGCACAATGCCGAAGCCCAGCAGAATAGCGCCAATGGCTTTGATGGCGCTGAATACAAAATCGCTCAGTGCATTGATGGTCGCCAGCGGGTCGTCCGCATACACAGGCAGCGCCATCACGATTACCGCGGCGGCAACCGTGGCAACCGTCAGGTAACTGCGCTTGATTTTGCGCTGGGTTTCCGGTGCGGATACAGGTTTTTTGATTTTCATAATAGAGATTCCTCCCATTCTTGTAATTCATCGTATAGATCTTCGGTAATTTCGGGGCAGGTCAGCTCCGCCACATAAGCGAGCGATACGGTGCCGGCCTGCGCCATATAATCCGGGGGCATCGTGTAGCCCTCCGGCGCGGGGATGGGTGTTGCAAACCGATGCAGCAGTCCCCGCGGGCTGCGGTAGTCGGGCGTGTATTTCAGGTTCGGGTGGTCAAACAGGTTGTATTTCCTGTCCCTAACCGGCGCTTCGCCGCTGATCATTACAAGGCAGTCGCTGCGTTTCATGCGGCGCACCTCGTCCGGGGTCATCAACTCACGCCCCGTGACTGATAGCTGTCGCTGGACGATCCGTGGCTGCCCTTGCCGATGCTCTGCCCCTTGGTGCGGATGGTCTGCTTGCCCAGCAGCTTGGAAATGTACTCAAAGGTGCTGTAATCGTTGCCGCCAAGGTAAACAAGGCTGTCGCAGTTGCCGATGATCGTTTCCCAGTCGTCCTTGTATTTGCTTTTGATCTGGGAAATATTTTGCAGAATGATATCGCAGCTTATGTTGCGGCTGCGCGCAACGGCAAGGATCTTTACAAAGTTTTCCGGCGTGGCGACATTGGCAAACTCGTCCATCATCAGGCGTACATGAACCGGCAGTGTGCCGTGGAATTCCGGCGTGGAATCCGCAAGGCGAAACAGCTGGTCAAACAGTTGGGTGTACAAAATCGAACCATAAAGTTAAATGTATCGTCATTGTCAGGGATAACGCAGAAGATGGCGCGTTTCTCCACGCCCAACTTCGGCAGGAACATTTCATCGGTGGCAATCATCTCGGCAAACGCCGCCGATTGCAGCATATGCAGATTGGATACCGCCGTGACCATAATGCTGGACAAGGTTTTCGCGCTGCCGAGCTTGAACGAACGGTATTGCAGCACAGCCGGGTGATGCGGTCGCGCTGTTCCAGTTCACCGAACAGAATATCCATACGGTTTTCATCATAGCTGTCCTCGCTGACCTTACATTCCAGAATCATATCCATCATCGTGCTGAGATTGCGCTCATACAGCGGGGATTCGTACAGGATATACAAAATCAGCGATGCCAGAAACATAACAGCGCTCTTGTCCCAGAACTCGTTTTTTCGCCGCCGGAGGTGCCGGGTTCTTTTGGTGTTGAACACCAGCGCATAAGCAAGTTTCATAGCGTCCTCATCGGTTTTCAGGTACGCTACCGGATTGTAATGTCCGCGGAAATGCACAAAGTCAATGACCGTTACGGTGATGCCGTTTCTCTCCATAGCACCGCCAAGGGAATAGGTCAACTCCCCCTTGGGGTCCAAAAAGAAGTAGGAGCCGCTGCATTGCAGGGCATTCGGTTTTACAAAGAAGCGGGTCTTACCGCTGCCGGAACCGCCGATCACAACAACGTGCAGATTGCGCTGGTGCTGATAGGAATCATTGCTGAGGCGGATATTCTGGGAAAGAATGATTTCCTGCCACGGGTCCTTGCGGTTCCGGTAGCGTTCGTTCAACTCTTTGGCAATGCCCCAATGGGCAGAGCCGTGTTCCTCGCCGGGGCGGCGGTCCGCCTGATCGAGCAGATAGCAGTACACCCCCAGCGGTACAGCACCAAGACCGCCAGCAAGAATTTCGGTGTGCTGCTGCACCAACGCAGGTTCAGCGGGTCGTTCAGCAGCGCGGTAAGCCCTGCCGCTAAGGCGGACAGCCCGTGCGCCTGTTCGGTAATTTGCGCCAGCCCTGCCGCCAGCCAGAGTAGCGGCAGCAGCAAGGCAGCCCAGAGCCAGAGGTTCTGCCGATCCTTATTCGGGCGCATGGCGGTCAGCGTTCCTCTGTGCGCTGCAAATCACTGCGCGGGCGCTGCAAGTCCAATTCCTTGCAGACGGTATCGCCAAACACCTTGGCCATCTCGCGCACCTCCTCCAACGCGCGGCGCTCCTCCCCGGCAGGGATATGCGCCCGCAAACCGTTCAGCCTGTCAGCGGCATCGGCGGGTGGTGAAATGCCGAGCGAC
>ENA-OQLB01001014-OQLB01001014.1-human-gut-metagenome-genome-assembly--contig:-NODE-1014-length-13424-cov-3.386629_pt1 | contig 13424 bp, 13 predicted proteins | sample MGYA00242656_ERZ504813 | MGnify/ENA primary metagenome ERZ504813 (study PRJEB26092, sample SAMD00036388) | human gut metagenome | host: Homo sapiens | study: EMG produced TPA metagenomics assembly of... | reverse complement strand
CTTCTAATGAAAGCGAGGTTGGAGAAAATTCCAATTGGAAGAAAATATTTTAATGTATGAAGAGGATACAATTCAATGTTACACAGAAAGATTTATGGACGGAGAAAATTTAGCTGCATTTCGCAGTCCTCACAATTCTCCCAATAATATTCTGCATTTTCATAATATCAAGTCAGAAAAGATTTCAAAATATTTTCCCAACTTAGGAGAAAACATAATTATCATTAATTTGATTGGTACAGATGCACAGGCAAGGGGCAGCGGATTTGATGAAGATTCAGATTTTGTGTTTGTGACTAATCAATTAGAGGGGTAGAACTTGCAAGACAGGCATATGTTGAATATCCAACTATTATTAATGCAGTAGAAGAAATGAAGAGTAGTGATTATCATTTCCGGCTGGAAGATTATGCATTGATGGATAATAAAATTGCTGATGCACAGTCTTCAATTGGACTGTCTACAGATACAGCACAGTTAGCCTTATCATATTATTACAATGAAGGAATGTGCAGTAAGGAATTAAAAGAATGCTTTATTATTTTGTCTGTGATTGGTCAAATATCGATTGATCTGGCAAAAAAGGAATTCGATTTAGATGAAAAAAATGAAATCCGTAGAATCAAAAATCTCCCCTGCATGAAAGGAAAAGATATTCCTCAATTCTATGCAGATAATAAAAAGTCCCGGAACAATAAAGACTTTGGGAAAAAGGTTAAGACATTGAATTGTCCAATGGACATTATGGCTGAACTAATAGAAAAGAATATTATTGGTTATTCACCAAGGATTTACCATGAACCAATAAATAAATTTTTGAATAAAGCTTTATCGTGCAAAAAAGTAGATAATCGATATAAGAAGCAAAAAATAATTGATGAAGCAAAAAAATATAATGATGCAATTAATGCGTTAGAGTGTTCAGCAAGAAAAGATACTTTATCTGATGATATGCTTTATCAGTTGAAATCACGGCAGATGAAAATGTTCTTACAAAAAGTAAAGAATGAATTAAGTCAAGAAACAGTTATGCATCTAGTTATATATGCATTTGGAGATGAAAATTCAGATGTTAGAACTACTATTTTAAATGGTCTGTTTCATACACATAAGGAATTGTTAATGAATTGCTTTGTGAAAAACAACCAAAAAATATGATAAAAATTTGCACAAAACCACCAAAAACGCAGTAAAATTCAGTGAATTGAAAGTCCCGTTATGAAAGAGAAGAGTAGCTTACTTCAATTTCGTGACTGCATGAAAGAAGCGTAAGTCGAGTAGTGCGGTCAAATTATCAAGTCGAGGTATGGATGCCAATACGTATCTCGGCTTGAAATAGTAAAATGTTCTTAGCTGTGTATGTCAGCTATTTTCTACAAAGAAATATTTTTATATAAATTTTTATTTACGTGGGAGGTGAAAAAGTGACTCAGGAAGAATTACGAGAACTATACAATGAAAGAGTTCAGAGAGAAAAACAGTGTTATATCGGTAAGCAGACAAACATTAACAGTGGATTACTTTCACAGTTCAAAACAGGAAAAATCGATCTCTATCCGCATCTCTTTAAGCGTTTAGAGGAATATCTTTTAAATAACTAAAGGTTCAAAAATCAATTAAATTCAACAGGCATTTCAGCCAATAATTTCACACAAAAAAGGAATAAAAACATAATGAGCAAAACATTCAATTCGTTTAATGCTACTGAAAAAAGACAATTCAAAAGAAGTTCAAAGCTGCAATGAATGAAGTGGTTAATACTTCATTTGTCAATGCACATTCTAATGTAGATCAGTTCTATAACTCCCCGGAAGGAAGATATAACAGAACAGGACAGTTAGTAGAAAGTCCAGAGATGTCATTGTCAGGTGGTGGGGATTCATATCATGGAGAAATAAGTCTTGATACTGGATTCCGTTATAATCCATCCGGGCGAGATACACAGACCATTTATGGATATGCCGAGGATGGTGGTCTTCTTGGACAAGGTGGATTTTGGCAGCAAACAGAGCAGGATGTAGAAAAAAATATCAATGAAGCATTTGGAAAAAGATTCAATTAATGAAAGGAAATAAATATATGGAACAAATGAAAGAAAGAATAAACCATCTAATTTATGGAAGATTTGAAGATGGAACAGGAGTTTATGGAAAATTATTCAATGTTCAGAAAATAGAAGAGTCAGCAGAAAAAAAACCATATTATAAACTGAGTATTAATCTTGGTGACAAGTATTGTGTCATATTAGATACAAGAGAGATTGTTAATATATATGACTTTACGGAAATATGTTCTGAAATGGACAGTAAACTTGAAGATTTTGGAATTAATCCAAGATTTGAAAAAGCAGAAATTATGGATGAAATAATTTTAAATTGGAGTGGTTATACGGAGGAAGAAAAGAAAAAATTAAGTAGTTTGATTCGTACAAAAATGGATGATGATATCATTGTGAATTTGATGGAAAAAACATCAAATCTAGCATCAGAAACCGAACAGCTTAAGGAGACAATTCGTAGAATGGACTTATCTTTACTTTGCCTAAAAGGTGAAGTAAGAAGATCTATATAAGGAGCAAGTGCTTATGTCACAAGATTTTAAGATAAATATAGATGCTAATCTAAATATCGCAGAAGCAGAACAAAAATTAAATGCTCTATTGAAAGAGAAGCATAAGCTTACAATAGATGTAGATGTGAGCGGTCAGAACACAGCGAAGAAACTAAAACAGAATATAGAAAACGGATTAAAAAATGTAAAAATTGATACGTCTGCTATGAGTAAATCTCTGGCAGACTCTTTTAATATCACGGACAAATCAACAATTAGCAAACTTCAGAAACAGCTCAATTCAATGATAAAAAGTCTTGGAAAGTTATGGAACGGGCAGAAGTTTAATATTGGAGATGGATTTGAGACATCAATGACAAGTGTAGTAAATACGCTAAAGAAAAATGCAAAGACGCTCCGTTCTTCAGGGGCGTTTGATGACTTCTATGATTATTTCAAAAATCAGAAAATCCTTGTTACCGATGCTCTTAAGAAAGAGCTTGGTGATTCAAATTACAAATCCCTTTTAAATCAAAATATTGGAAAACTTGTTACCGATACAAAGAAATCTACAGCGACCATTAATTCAATGTGGTCAGAGCTTAATGGTAAATTCCCTAATTTATTCCCGGACAATATTACAAATCAAGCAGATCAGTTGAATCATGCTTTATCAGTTGGAAACAGGCACAGGCTGATATCAAGAAGATTTCAGCAGAAAATATGAATGTTTTTGAAGCTGGAAACGTTGATTCAAGAGCATGGGATTCCGTCATTAACATGGCTTCTAAGATGGAATCGGCACTAAAACAAAGCATCTCTGAAGCAACAGAGATTGGAAAAACTACAGTTGATTAGATGTTAATATCAATTTTGAACAAATCAGTTCACAGATTCGAGAAGCAATCAGTTCTGCGTCAGCTTCAGCAGGTGAAGCATTAAATATTGACTTGAAGTTTAATCAAGAAGAGTTGTTATCCAATCTTCGAAGTGCAATTAATAAGATTGCAACAGGAGATGAACCAGTAAAAGTAGACATTGATGTTGATAAAAATGGACTTCAGGAGAAGTTGAATGCAGCGTGTCACGACATGGAAATCCCTGTTGACTTCAAAATTGATTCTGAAGATATTGCAAGTAAGATTAAAGCAGCAGTTAATAGTATTGCGGATATCGAGTTAGATTTAAGCGTCAATACTGATTCTGTGAAAAAAGCTGTAGATGAAAGTATTAATATTGGGTCAGACATTGATAACTCAAGTATTAATCAGTTACAGAACGCTTTGCAAGGTGTAAATAATGCAGGACGGCAGAGTCAGAATATCTTTTCTTCAATTGGAGGAAGTGTAAAAGAAGCATTCTCAAGTATTTACAATGTCTCTAACTTGCTCCAGGATGTAATGTATAAGATGTTTGAAGCAGGAAAGAAAGCTACGGAAACTGTTAAAGAATTCAATGACATTAAAACGAATCTCGCTATGGCTACAAATGCCGATTCAGACTACATTGATAATCTGATGAATGACTATAACAGTTTAGCACAGGAACTTGGAAGTCTGACAAGCAGTGTGGCTGAATCAGCGGATAGTTGGCTGAGACAAGGAAGGTCAATGGCAGACACGAATTCGCTTATTAAGGACTCTCTTGTACTGTCAAAAGATGCAGAATTAAGTTCTTCGGATGCTTCAGAAATTTTAACAGCAACATTAAATGGATTCCAATTAGCAGCAGACCAAGCAAGTAGAATTAATGATATTCTAACAAGTATTGATTTGGAAAGTGCATCAGGAGCTGACAGCATCGGAACAGCATTGATGAAGGTAGCATCACAAGCTAACAATGCAGGGGTAAGCTTGGAAAAGACAAGTGCTATCATTGCTACAATTAAGGACGTAACACAGGATAGCGATGAGTCAATTGGTACAGCTATGAAGTCCATCTTGTCTCGTATGAATCAGATTAGGGCAGGGAAGTTTGTAGATGCGGAGACAGGAGAAAGCCTAAACGATACGGAAAAAGTATTGAAGAAAATCGGTGTATCTATGCGTGACAACACTGGAATGTTCAGAGATAGTGAAGGGGTTCTTGATGATATCGCAAAGAAATGGAAGACATTAGATAGCAATAGTCAGAAAGCCGTTGCGACCGCAACAGCCGGAACATATCAGTATAACAAATTTATTGCAGCAATGGACAACTGGGATAAAGTTGAGAAATTAACGAATGTGGCTTATAACTCAGAGGGAACAGCTCAAAAGAAATTTCAAGACAATTACCTCAATTCTCTTGAAGCAAAAACAAATCAGTTAAAGTCTTCTCTTGAGGGATTATCTACATCCTTAATTTCAGATGATATGTATGCAGGATTCCTAGATGGTTCTAAAGCAATTGTAGATTTTGTGGACAAAACCAATCTTCTTAAAGGCGCACTTGCTGGACTTGGAACTTTCGGTGGGGCATTTGTTTTCAAAAATCTTACATCCATGATTCAAGGTACAGTGCGTGAATTCTCCAATCTTGGAAATGCAATGAATTTTGTTAAAAGCGGAACAATTGACACAAAAGGATTTAAAGAGCTTTTGAACTTAACACAGGGATTGTCTGAATCTCAAATGCAGTTGGTTTTTTCTAGTACATCTTTGTCAGACGCACAGAGAGTTCAACTTCTCACCAATTCAGGTGTGGCACAAGCTGAAGCAGAAGCTACGGTTGCTGCCATGGGATTGTCTACTGTAAATGGTGCAGCAACAGCAAGTACCGTATCTTTCAGTTCTGCGTTAGAAGGATTGTTCGCAACGATGATGGCGAATCCAATTATCTTATTAACTGCGGCAGTATCAGCCGGAGTAATGGTGTGGCAGTCCTACAAGCAGTCAGTAGAAGATGCGGTTAATGGTGCATCTTCAGCCGGACAGAAGTTTTCTGAAAATACATCATCATTGAATGAACAGATTTCAAAGGTTGAAGAATTAAGAGAGTCTATTGCTTCCGGTGTTCTTTCTGATGAAGAAGCATACAATGCTAAATCTCAGTTATTAGATATTCAGAACCAATTAACATCTACATACGGAGAAAGTGCAAGTTCCATTGATCTTGTGAACGGTAAGATGGAAGAACAGATTGCTCTTATGCAACAGCTTCAGGTTGAAGATGCAAAGAAAACTCTGAACGAAAACAAGACAGGTTTTGACAAAATCAAATCTGAAATGACAAAGACACGTACATCTGGAATTGCTCAATTTAATGGTGGCTCAAAAGATGCAGAAGCGGTAGCAGAGATGGCAAAAAATTATGTTGACAAAGGTTTATCTCTTCAAAAAGATTCAACAGGAGCTTATACAATTACATTCAAAGGTGATGTTACGCAAGCAGAATCTACATTGAATTCCTTTATGAATGATGTACAGAATCGTATCGATACCGTTGGGGACAATAACGGAATTTTAGAAGGAGTTATTGATTCTACATCATCTGAACTATCTAAATTCAAAGAAATAATTGATGAATATGGAGATGATTACAATAACTTCCTCCAAGCGGATATTATATCAAAAGGACTGGATGCTGGAAGTCCTGCTAGCATTTTAGAAGATTATAAAAATGCGATTAATGATTATAACGAGGCTTTATCTAGTGGCGATACATCTGCGATTGATCGTGCAAAGAATTCTTTTGATGTAATGTCATCAACTGTAGATGGAGTATTAGAGAAGTATTCCCAATATAAGTCGTTATTCGACGACGTTGGAAATTCACTTGATACAAATGCAATCAAAGTAAACGATTTCAAAAATTCCGTCAAAGATATGTTCCAAGGTGGAATTGACGAAGAGTATAAGAAGATTAAGGATTGGGGACTTGACAAGTACGAAGATCAAATCAAAAATGGTACTCTTCCAACAACATTCGGAAATGTTGACATGGACAACAGAAAAGTTATCAAATGGAATACTGATGAACTTGAGAGATTCAAGACACAATTACAAGATATTCAGTATTTTGATGCAGATGTAATTTTATCGAGTCTTATTACGATCAATTAAGAGCAAGTGCAGACAATATTGATACTGTATTTGGAGATGTCATTAACAAAATAGAAGGATATGATGGTGTCACAGATATTGCATTCTCTCATATTGTAAACAATGATGATGGTACTTATCAATTCTTAGGTCAAAAATCTGCTCAAGAATATATTTATGGAATCCTTGACGCTGCGAAAGAAGATGGTGATTTATCTCTTTCTCATATCCTTGATTTGGATAAAAAGGGAATTGAAGATGCAGCACTGTTTAATGCAAATGGAGAACAGGTTGGACAAGCGTATATACATGGAATCATTTCTGGATTCAATGAAAATGCAACAGATATATCCATGCTTACTCACTTTGCAGGTAAAGAAGGTGCGCTTGGAATAATAAAAGATGATAACATCTTTAAAAATTTAACGGATGTTGATTTGAAAAGCATTGATATTACGAAAGATAACTTGGATGAAGTTGGATCATCATTAAAAGATGTTGTAGACAAAGCAATTGAAATCGGTGTTGTTTCTGATGATTCTGCTGAATCAGTTGCAAAAGTGGTTGATATTCTTACAGACATGGGATTGACCGGCTCTGTATCAATTGACAACTTAACAAAGTCATTTACAGAAGCACAAGATTCTATCAATAAAACAACTTCTAATATGGAATCTCTGAAATCAATTCTCTCGGAATCTGTTTCCGGTGCTGGAATGTCTGCGGATAGCGTTAAAGCATTTAAGGATATGTTTGGTGATGATGCTGATAAAGCATTGGAAAAGACAGCAAATGGATATCACTTAAATCAGAAAGCGTTAGCTCAATTACATGAACAGCAAAAGCAGAGTACAAAAACAGATTACTTGGGTTCATTAGCCGATCAACAAGAAGCACTTAGAAAAGTCGAAGAATCTATTTCAAAAGGATTGCTTGCAGGACAAGATGTCAGTGCATATGCAACACAGAGAGATAGCATTAAGCAAAACATAGAGACTCTTCAAGATTTAGCATATCAGTATGAAAATGCACTCTCCGCCTATAATCAATGGCAAGCTGCTATGTCTGGTGGCGAAGAAGGTGATATGTATGATTCCATTCAAGGAAATCTTGAATCTGCAAAGGAATTGTATGATAAAGGACTGACAGGCACAAATAAGTTCCGTGAATTTGTTGATTTGATGAGTGATCAAGACTTATCAACTGCTTCAAATGAAGAGATTGTTTCTGCATATGAATCTGCAATGCCTAAGATTAAACGTTACTTCACTGAAGGTCAGGAAGGTGCTGTAAATTTCTTAAAGGATATTCAAGACATCAATTCTGAATGGGCGCACATGAATGATGATGGGTCATGGAAAATTGATTTTGGAGTTGGTAACGACCAAGAGATTGCAGATAAACTTGGTATTGATGTTGAAGCAGTTCAGGCAGTAATGAGAAAGCTCAAAGATTATGGTTTTGATATTAACCTAGATCAGCCAGTACAATCATTGGATGAGTTAAAAACATCTGCGGAATCTGCAAAAGAATCTCTCGTTGATATGAATGAGACATCTTTCAATGGTATTAACCTTGATTCCTCTTCATTTAGTGAAGTTACGGATGAGATTGAAAAGGTTCAAAGCTACATTGAAACTATTCAAGAAGATTCTGAAATAGACCCTGATGTAAAAACAGAGAAACTTCAACATGCAAATGAGATACTTGAATACCTTGTTCAAAAGCAGCAAGAACTTGGACAGTCAGATATTGAAATCACAGTTAATGCAGATGAATTAGAATCCAAAATAAATGATGCCAAATCAGCATTGGGTGAATTTAAGAATGAAGGTGGAACTGTAGATATCTCTCTTAGTGGTGCGCAGGATGCGGTTGATAATTTACAGACACTTCTCTATCAGAAAGAAATGCTCACTAACACTTCTGCGGTTATGTCAATTGATACAAGTCAAGTTGATGGGAAAATCGGAGAAGCCATTGCCCTGTTGCAAGAGTATCAAACAGCTGTAAACAACTTAAATGCACAGAATGAGCTTGGCAAAGTTGGTGTGGACATAGATACAACTGAAGCACAGCAGAAAGTTCAAGACCTTGCAAGTAAAATTCAAGGATTAGATGGGAACACAAAAGCATCATTATCATTGGATACTTCTGAAGTACAATCTGCTCTTACGACCTTGACAGAAACGAAAGTTAATGTTAATGCAGGAGTAAATCTTGATACGGCTGCTCTTGGAACGATTCAATCTTCTATTTCAGCAATTACACCACAGATGTTAGTAAATGCAAAAGTAGACAAGACACTTGTTGATGGATATGATCCTGAAGATAAGGATGCAAAGGTTAAGTTTACTGCGGAACATTCGGATGTAGATGCTTACAAACCATCAAATAAGAATGCAAAAGTAAATTATACTGTACACGTATCTGGACTTGAGAATCTTCCAGGAAATAAGGAAAGAAACCTTACATATAATGTTAAAACAAATGGTAGCGTATCTCCGGCAAATGGTACAGCTCATTCTATTGGTACAGCTCATGCAGCAGGAACAACTAATGTATCAGCAAATAAGAATTGGGGATTAAAGCAGAATGAGCCACACGCACTTGTCAATGAGTTAAAACCTGAAATCATTGTAAGAGATGGACAGCCATTCATAGTAAATGGTGGAGATCCTGCATTTACAAGTTTGAAGCAAGGGGACATTGTGTTTAATGGAGAACAGTCAGAAGCTCTATTAAAGAATGGATATGTAACTGGTTCTCATGGGAAATTAGCTTATGAGGGGGCGCATTCTTTAGGTACAGCGTTCTCTAATGGAACTGGTAAATTTAATGTCGGCAGTAGTGGAAGTAAATCATCATCTTCCTCCAAAAAGAAATCATCAAGTTCCTCTTCCAAATCATCATCCAATTCCCCAAATTCATCTTCAAAATCTAACTCTTCATCTGATTCTTCAAATGACAAAGAGGAAACAAAAGAAACCCTTGATTGGATTGAAACAAAGTTAGACCGTATCAAACATAAGATTAACGAATTAGATACAACTGCTTCAAGTACATATCGCACATGGTCAAAGCGTAATGAAGCATTATCTTCTGAGCTTTCAAAAGTAACCGAAAAAATCTCATTACAGCAACAGGCATATGACAGATATATTAAAGAAGCTGAATCAGCCGGAGAAGGTCTTTCTTCGGATTGGATTGATAAAATCCAGAATGGTAAAATTGACATTGAAACAATCACGGATTCTGATCTGAAAGAAAAGATCAGTGATTATAAGAATTGGTGAATTTACATGCCAATGTAAAATCTATTTAATTGCGGGAACATCCCCATAACCCTATTTTGCTACAACGTAACTGGAAACGGTAAGCGTGAATGCGGTGCGAGTTTAAAACTCAACAGTCGAAAGATAGAACCATAAAAAATAAATAGGTTAGGGACAACCGGGAGTGCAAGTCTCCCAAACGCAGTGAACTTCCTAAGTCAGAAATGATATGGAAGACATTCAGAGACTAACCCTTTATGGGTGGCGTAGCTTAATGTAGGATCACAAGCTATTGGTGGTTCGAAAATATAGACTATTTGAATAAAATAAATTATAATGGAAAAGATATAGAAAACATATAATAAAAAGAACATATGTTCACTGGTAAATTGTACAACAAAAAATGCGTACTTTTGTAATATTTTTGTGTAGCATTTTCTCTTAAATTGACTATAATATAGTTAAGAAAACAAAGGTTTTTCTTAGTTAATGCTTGGTTTCTGACACCATAAGTCAGGTTTTAATGCTCGGTATTCTTCGACCGTAACGGAAGGGTTTAATGCTAGGTGTTTCACTACCGAAAATGTGAAGGTTTAATGCAGGGTGATGATTATAATAATCTTCACCCTTTATTGTACATAAGGAGAAAAATGATTAAATTTTACGATATTGATGAAAATTATGTTAAATTCTTGCAAAAAATTGACAGACAGATACCAAACATTCATTATAGCACAAACAACAAATTTGTCTGTGGTGTTGTTTTAAAATATTGGTGGAATAGAATATTACGCACCAATATCTCATACAACAAAAAAGTATCAAACAAGTCTGTTAATATATGACAAAGAAACTCCAATCTCATCTATTCGATTTTCTTTTATGTTACCAGCATGTCCAGATGTTTTAAAAATAAAAAATTTCAAAGAAATTGCAAAAATTGACCAGCATTATGCGGATATTCTTTCAGCAGAATATAAATATTGTAAAAATAATATTGACATTATTTGTCAGAAAGCAAATGCAGTGTATAAAATCGGTTGCAACAAAAACCACAAATTAAATTATACATGTTGTGATTTTAAAAAATTGGAAGAACATTACATGGAATATTTCCAATAAAAATCATCCAAGAGCAGTAAATCTCTACTGCTCTTTTATAATGTCCCAAAATATCTCAAAACAATTTCAAAAACAAAATCCCAAAATAATTTTATTCAAATAGAAGATATAGTCCCATTCTCACATGAAAGTGTGAGGAGTATTTAATATACTCTCATCCATGTAGCGAATGGATGAAAAGATAAATGATGAAAAAGCTCTTGATTGTAGAGATGCGATTGTTGATCTCAAAGAACAAGAGTCTAAACTAATTGAACAGCGTTTAATAACATTAAAGATGAATACGATGCAATCTTAAAACAGTTTGAACATACACACTCAATGCTTGAGGGTGCGATTGATATTACGGAGACATCTGGATATATTGTTAGCACAAAGTATTATGACAGCTTAATCTCTAATGAAAACGAAAAGATTAATCAATTGTATGCAGAGCGTGAAGCACTGGTAAATTCTTTAAATAGCGCACTTAGCAGTGGAAAAATAGATAAGTATTCTGAGTCATGGTATAACATGCAAGACGAAATAGATTCTATTGATGAGTCTATTCAGGATTGCAATAAGAGTACAATCGAATGTGGAAATAGTATTCGTCAGATTCAATGGGATTTATTTGATAAACTTCAAGACAGAATCTCTAAGATCAATGACGAAGCAGATTTCCTTAAAGAACTTATGTCCAGTGAAAAGATGTATGACGACAAGAATGGTGGTCAGATTACAGAATATGGAAAAGCTACATTTGGTCTTCATGGCGTAAAACATAATACTCTCATGGCACAGGCTGATGAGTATAGAAAAGAAATGGAAAAGATTGACGAACAGTTAAAATCTGATCCATTCAATCAGACACTTCTTGACCGTAGAAGTGAATTACTTAAACTTCAGCAAGAGTCTATTACGTCTGCAAAGCAGGAAAAGGATGCGATTAAAGATTTAGTTGAAGATGGTATTAATTCTCAACTTGATGCGCTTCAAAAGTTGATTGATAAGTACACTGACTTGCTTGATACCAACAAGGATATGTATGATTATCAGAAACAGTTAGCCGAAAAGCAGAAAGAAATATCTTCCATCGAGAAACAATTAGCTGCATATCAAGGAGATACTTCTGAAGAAGGTGCATCAAAGAGACAGCAGTTACAGAATGATTTGAATGATGCGAAACAAGATTTGGCTGAAACTCAATATGAACGTTCAATTGCAGATCAGAAGAAATTATTGGATGATTTATATGAACAGTATGAAGAAGTCCTTAATATGCGACTGGATAATATTGATGTTCTTGTATCTGATGTGATTGCAAATGTAAATTCTGAAGCTGGCGCAATTAGAGATACATTAGAAGCAAAAGCTGACAGCGTTGGTTACACAATGACGGAAAGCATGAATACAATTTGGAATTCGGAAAATCAAGTTATTACCAATTATGGTACTAATTTCTTGTCTTCTATTACAGGAGTTCAGAATGCAATAAATGATTTGACGAATCTTATTAAACAAGCTGTAGATGCTTCTAATAAAAAAGCAAGTGCTAGTTCTTCTAGTACAAAACCATCATCTTTTACGTCTACTCCAAAACCTGCAACACCTACACCAACTCCGAAACCTGCAACAATATCAAGTGGCGATGGTGTTCCGAATGTTGGCGATGCGGTTACGTTTAACAGTGGCGCATATTATTATAGTTCAGATGGGTTATCTCCTACTGGAACACAGATGCATGGACAGACAGTATACATTACTAAAATCAACAACGCATCTTGGGCAAAAAAGAAATATCATATTGCTAAAGATAAAAATGCAGCACATCCTCTTGGATGGGTTGATTTAAGTCAGATTAGTGGATATGAGAAAGGTATTAAGTCTGTTCCAAAAGATGAAATGGCTGTTGTCGGAGAACATAAGAAACCTGAAACAATCGTACTTGATGATGGTTCTATTCTAACTCCGCTAAGTAAAAACTCATCTGTGTTTAATAACGATGCTCATGAAAACTTATGGAGTTTTGCAAATGATCCACAAAGATTCATTGATAGCATGATTCAGAACCCACCGGAAGTTCCGAACATGTTTAATGAGTTTACTGCGAATCAGACATTTAACTTTGATGTTAAAGTAGACAATCCTGCTAATTATGCTGAATTCTATTCGGAAATGATGAGACGATTTCAAAAGGATGTTAAAGCAGAAAAAATTATTCAAGATATGACACTTGGACAGATTACTGGCAAGGGTAGCATGAGTAAATATAGACAAAGATTTTAAAAGTGAGACGGTGTAGTAATGCATCGTCTCTTTTGAGAAAGGATATAGTTGATATGGATTTAGACAAGAAACTTAAAATAATGGAAAATAGAAACACACTTTTAGAGAAAGAAAATAAAAAATTAAAAGAAAGAACTTGCACAAAAGCGGTTCATTTAGAATAAAAAATACAAGGAATTTGGAAAAG
>ENA-OQLB01001012-OQLB01001012.1-human-gut-metagenome-genome-assembly--contig:-NODE-1012-length-13440-cov-2.996395_pt1 | contig 13440 bp, 18 predicted proteins | sample MGYA00242656_ERZ504813 | MGnify/ENA primary metagenome ERZ504813 (study PRJEB26092, sample SAMD00036388) | human gut metagenome | host: Homo sapiens | study: EMG produced TPA metagenomics assembly of... | reverse complement strand
ATAAACGATAATTTAGCTGTTCTTTTGCAAACGGTATATCAAGAACGTTTTGGCGATGTTGATAAAGCAGTCGAGCAGGGAGTCCTTTCGGATATTTGCTCGTATTCCAAGGATAGAGTAGCTGTTTCTGAGCTAGATGTCAGCACTTACTTCTCAACAGAGAATATGCTACCGAGGAAAGCCGGCTCTACTGAGGCTACAAGCCTCCCAACAACGCCGCAGACCACTGCTTGCCACAAGGGTGATACGTTGATTTCTAACATTCGCCCTTACTTTAAGAAGATTGTCTACTGTGAGGACGAATGTGGCTGCTCGACCGATGTTCTTTGCTTCATGCCCAATCAACCTCAATACTCGGCGTACCTATTCAGCACGCTATATGCCGACAAGTTCTTCGCATTTATGGTTGCTGGAGCCAAAGGAACAAAAATGCCTCGTGGAGATAAACAGCGGATTATGACATATCCCATTGTTTTGCCGTCAGAAGTAGCGTTAGCCGAGTTTAATATCATTGCATTACCACTGATTAAGCAGATTTATTCCAATAGAGCTGAGAACAAACGGCTTTCGTTACTGAGAGACACTCTTCTTCCCAAGTTGATATCTGGCGAACTGGATGTCTCTGACATCGACCTTTAAGCCGCTAAATTATCGTTTATAAAAGAAATGAAGGGATAATATGGAAGATTTTGATAATGCTAAGACAAGAAATCCGAGGGAATGCGTTATTACAAACCTTAATAGCTACCTGACCTACATTTCTGATATAAAGGAAACCATAAAGAAAGAAGAAGGCGCGGAAGTGAGCACAAAGCACTATTTCTTCCGTGGACAGGCCAGCAGCGAATGGAACGTCATGCCGGGAGTGTTCCGTGGTGGGATGCTGCCACATGAAGCAGAATTGATAAACGCAGCTTACACACGGAATCCTGACGACTTCAGAAAGTTGACAACAGATTTTGAAAAGCTCGCAAAATTGCAACACTATGGGTTGCCAACAAGACTATTGGATGTGACGGAGAATCCGCTGGTGGCACTGTATTTTGCCTGCCAAAACAATCAAGAGAAAAAGATAACTGACGGTAAAACTGCATTATTGCCGCCGACCGATGGGAAAATCTATTACAAGCGCGACTACGGAAAAAGTTATAGCGACATAGAGATTAAAGTGCTGGCATATTTAGCGAGCCATGAGATTTCGGGCGATTATACATTAGAAAAGCTGCTTTCGGATTTGAACAAGTATGGAATTTATACAGATAAAGAAGCAGAAGAGTGCAGGGTAAGTGAGTATAAAAGCTTGCTTTCGATTATTCAAAGAAATTATTTTGTGATTTCCAATTTGAATAATGAAAGATTGGTGCGGCAAAGCGGTTCTTTTTTAATCTGCGGAAAATATAATGTTCAGCTTAAAGAAAAAATCGGACAGAGCATTGTTAAACGGGCATATAGCGATGTTCAAGACGAGTTTGAACTACAAAGTTTTAGAATACCAGCGGGAAGAAAAGACGCGATTTTAGAGGAACTGAGTTTTTACAATATCAACGAAGGAACGCTGTTCCCGGAACTTGAACACCAGATGGCATATATTAAAAGCAATTATGCGAACACGCAAAAGCCTATGGTTGATCGGTTTGTGAAAACAGAAGTTCCGATAACAAGTATTAAAGAAGTGCACAATTTAGATGTTTCAGACGATAAAGTGGACGAGATTATTCGAGAAGCATTGCATAATGCTGTGCATCCAGAAATTTTTGATGATTGTTACGTTGCAATTCAAAAGAATTTGATGCCGGATTGGTATCGTAAGGAAATTGGACTCAGTAAAGTTCGATTGGCACTAACGGATACATTGGATAATGGTACGCCGATGGGACGCGCGGTGGCAAAAAGAGCGGCGCATTCTATCGTTACAAAGATTGTGAATGCCATTGAGCAAGAATCGAATACAGCAACTTCGGATAATAGTTGAGGAGAAAAATCATGCTTTCATTTACCGAAGATACCTTTGAACAAGCCGTCGTAGAATTGTTCGAGAATATGGCTACACCCATATTTATGCTCCCGATATGAACCGGACGGATTACAGCCGCCCGCTGCTGGACGATGTTTTGCGGGATTGTCTGGTGCGGATAAATCGCAGCCTTCCGGCTATGGCGATTGATGAGGCAATCCTGAAATTGAATGATTTTGATGCAGGAAGCCTGTTGCAGAAGAATATTATTTTTATGGACTATCTGCAAAACGGTATCACGGTCAAATACGTAGTCAAGGGTGAAGAACGGTCTTCGGTAGTAAAGCTGATTGATTATGCAGATGCAGACAAAAATGATTTCTATGTGGTAAACCAGTATACCTTCGTGGAAAATGGAAACAACCGCCGCCGGATATTATTTTGTTTATCAATGGCTTGCCGCTGGTTTTGATGGAACTGAAAAGTCCTTCCAAGGACGAAGTAGGCGCAGAAAACGCATACAATCAGATTCGGAACTATATGAAGGATATTCCTTCAATGTTCTACCATAATGCAATTTGCGTAATCAGTGATCTTTCGACCAATAAGGCAGGAACGATCACTTCTGGTCTTGACCGTTTTATGGAGTGGAAAACGAAAGATGGCGATTACGAAAATACGGCGTATGCGCAGTTTGATACCTTCTATGAGGGGATGTTCCAGAAAGCACGGTTGCTGGACATCCTGAAAAACTTTATCTTGTTCTCTGGCGATGGGCAGAAGCAGTTCAAGATTCTGGCGGGGTATCATCAGTATTTTGCGGTGCGGAAAGCAATCGAGAAAGCCAAAATCGCCACTAAATCGGACGGCAAGGGCGGTGTGTTCTGGCATACGCAGGGCAGCGGAAAATCACTGTCAATGGTATTCTATGCCCATTTGCTGCAAGAAGCTCTGGATAGCCCCACCATCGTTGTGATGACGGACCGCATCGACCTCGACGACCAGCTCTACACGCAGTTCGCCAAATGCGCACCATTTTTGCGCCAGACACCTGTACAGGCAACCAGCAGGAAAATCTAAGCAAGCTGCTGGATGGTCGAAAAGCAAACGGCATTATCTTCACCACGATGTTCAAGTTTGAGCGTGGCGAGAAGCCACTCTCCGAACGTAGAAATATTGTAGTAATGGCGGATGAAGCCCACCGTGGACAGTATGGTTTGATGAAAAAATTGTCATCAAAGAAAATGAACAGGGTGAAAAAGAAGCACATACGGTCATTGGCAATGCCCGTATCATTCATGATGCCCTGCCGAATGCAACTTACATAGGCTTTACAGGAACGCCTATTTCGGCAAAAGATAGAAATACGCGTGAAGTTTTTGGTGATTATATCGATATTTATGATATGACACAGGCGGTGGAAGATGGTGCAACGCGTCCGGTTTACTATGAGAGCCGCGTTATCAAACTCCACCTTGACCAAAATACGCTGGCCTTGATTGATGCGACCTACGATGCGCTGGAACAGCAATCGGGCGCTGCAACGATTGAAAAAAGCAAAAAGATGTTGGGGCAGATGGAGAGTGTGTTGGGAGCAGAGTCTACCATTCAATCCCTGTGCGAAGATATTGTCAACCATTACGAAAAGTACCGCGCTAATCTTTTGACGGGCAAGGCGATGATCGTGGCGTATTCGCGCCCGATTGCGATGGAGATTTATCGGAAACTTCTGGAGCTGCGCCCGACATGGAACGAAAAAATCGGCGTAGTTATGACGGGCGGCAACAATGACCCGGAGGAATGGAAAGAAATCATCGGCACAAAATCTCACAAAGAAGAACTTGCTCGGAAATTCAAAGACAACGATGACCCGATGAAAATTGCCATTGTTGTGGATATGTGGCTGACAGGTTTTGATGTGCCTTCACTGGCTACGATGTATGTTTACAAGCCAATGCACAGATACAATCTGATGCAGGCCATCGCGCGTGTCAACCGTGTATTTAAGGACAAAGAGGGCGGCTTGATTGTAGATTACGTTGGCATTGCATCTGCCTCAAAGCCGCTATGAAGGAGTATACCAAGCGTGACCAGTCCCGATATGGTGATATGGACATTGCAAAGGTGGCCTACCCGAAGTTTCAGGAAAAACTTCAGGTGTGCAAGGATTTGCTGCACGGGTTTGATTTCAGTGGTTTTATTGGCGGTTCGCCGCTGGTCATGGCAAAGCTGGTAACCGGCGGTGTGAACTTTTGTGCTGGATGCAAAAGCATCCAAGCGCAAGGACTTGTTTCTGAGGGAGGCAATGTTGCTGAAGCAGTCGCACTCCTTGTGTTCCAGCATGACCACGGAACAGGAACGTCACGAAGCCGCTTATATGGAGGCCGTGCGTTCTACCGTGGTGAAAATCACCTATGGTGGGAGTGGCGGTAAGACACTTTCTTTGAAAGAAATCAATGCTCAAATCAATGAGTTGCTAAAGGCGAGTATCCAGAGTCAAGGCGTTATCAGCTTGTTTGACAGCAAGCAGGCAGATGAAAATATCAGCCTGTTTGACCCGGCGGTGTTGGATGAAATTTCCAAAATGAAAGAAAAGAACATTGCCGTAGAAATTTTGAAAAAACTTATGGCAGAGCAGGTGTCGCTGTACAAACGGACAAATGTTGTGCAGTCTCAGAAATTTCAGAGAAGATCACACAGTTAATGAACTCCTATTACAATGGTCTGATTACAAACGAGGAGGTCATCAAGGAACTTCTGAAAACGGCACAGGAAATCACAGAGCTGTACAACAACGGAAAGAAGTTGGGGCTGACGCAAGAGGAGCTGGCATTTTACGATGCTCTGACCAAGCCGGAGAACATCAAAGATTTTTACCAGAACAACGAACTGATCGACCTTACCAGAGAACTAACCGAGATGCTGCGTAAAAATCGAACGATAGATTGGCAGAAAAAAGAAACCGCTCGTGCCAGTATGCGGAAGATGGTGAAGCACTTGCTGAAAAAATATAAGTATCCACCGGAAGATTATGATACAGCAATCAGCACGGTCATTAGCCAGTGTGAGATGTGGACGGATAAGATGATGGCATAAAAAGAGGATGAACAAATGAAGTTTTGTAATTTTCTTCTTCGAGTTGATGGCACTCGTGAGGCATCATTGGAAGATATGAAAGATATTGTTGCAAAAGGAAATCATATATTTCGGCCGCAAAAGCAGAAGTATTTATATTCTATTGATATGGATATTATAGAAGAAAGATTTTTCTGGATGGCATCTGACTACGATGATGCGGTACGCTTTAGAGACTATGTCATAAATAAAAAAACAGGTGAGAAGATGCCGAATCCACGTTCAAAAGAACAGGTTGAACCGAGACAACAATTTTTTGCGTGTTATGATGCACAGAAACATTTTCTTTATATGAATGACTACAATAAGAAGGGATTTGTTGAACAATATTTAAGTGACACCCTACAAAAGGAATTTAGGATAAGTAATATTTATACATCATTAGATGATTTTTGTAAGAACATTAAAACTATTCGTGGATTTCAATATACGCAAGTGGATAATGTATTCAGCCGTGGAGGAACATTGTTTTCTCAAGTTGGTAACATCTGGGGACAGGACTTGCCAAGCAAGCTTCAACTAAAAATATCGTATGGGGACATTCCAATACATGGAGGAGGAAAAGGTCTAGTGGATCGTATTTGTCGGCATCGTGAAGAATTTGAAGATGTTGTTATAATCGGATGCGATGAAAGTGGTATAGAGCAAACATTTGATTTTTCGTCTGTGCTAAAACACTTTTTGATTCAGCCAACAAAAGATGAAAATGAGCATTTTGAACCAGATGAAGTAAGGGAACTGCTGCTTGCAAAACTGAGGTGACAGTGGTGGATAAGGAGTATAAAATATTTCTGATAGGGTGCTTTATAACAGTTTCAGTAATAGCCTACTTATTGAATTGGAATTTTGATAGTATGGCAGACACGGCAACTACGCTAGTATCAATAGCCGTAGGTGTATATATTGCTGCTGCATCAGCTCTGCTTGGGAGTCCATATGCAAAGGAACTGAAACAGATAACAGATAAAAAACGGCCATCAAATACATTGTTAGGAACGCTTCTTGACTACTTTAGGCACGCGGGAAAATTGGGTATCACAACTGTTATAGTAAGCTGTTTATATAAGATTCCAGCGATATACAACGTCCCGGTAATAATTGCACGCATAGGTTCTGCGGCTGCGTATGGAATCTTCTTTTGCAATATTTTGTTTTTATGGCTCGTTTTTGTTTCTTGGTTAACTCCATAGAAAATCTGTGTAAGCTTTGCGGTTGGCTCTTGACAATAAGCTGTCTTTCTCGTAAAATAGTTTTAGAAAATACTATTATTGAAAATAAGAAAGGCTGTTTTATGGGAAGATGATTTAGATGACCTCCGCAAGCGTCTGGAACGTCTGGACGAAGACGCAGACTGATGATCGACAATAATGACCGCTATCAGATGGTGATCGTAGGCGGCAGTGCGTTTATTTTGCTGGGCAAGTTGACCCGCGCTACCCATGACATTGATGCCTTGAGCGTTCCGAAAGAACTGTACAGTTTGCTTGGCAAGTACGACATCAACACTGATGTGGAAGCTACATCGACAATTTCCCGTATAACTTCCAAGACCGGCTTCAGCCGCTACCCTTTGGTGGTACAAAGGTGCAGTTCTATACACCCAGTCTGGAGGACTTGGTGATTGCAAAGCTGTGCTCTTTTCGGGACACTGACAAAGCGGACGTGGAGAGTGAGGCTGTGCGGAACTCTTTGAACTGGGATTTGCTGGAACATCTTGCAACGGATGAAGATGAGTTGAGAGCCAGCATCTTGAACGACTGGCGGTATCGGGATTTCTATATCCGCTATCAGGAGTATGTAGAGAGGTGGAGACCATGCGAAAGCTGACATTCGAAGGCTTTTTGAAGCAGTATGTGGCAGAGCTTTCCGGGGTTCAAACGGCAAGCGTCCATAAGCTGGCAGATCGTATGGCTGAAAATCCCCGCCTGAAAGAACCGCTGTTTCTCCATGCGCTGGTCTTTAATAAAGTAGAACTGCTGCTCCGCTACACCGCAAACAGCACGATTGCTGCGGAATATGAGCGACTTTCTAATCTCTATTCGCTGGAGCAAATGCTGGTGCTTCTTGAAAAGCAATCATCAGAACTGCCGGAAGGCTATTTGAAGGTTTGGCGCAGCTATTGCTCGGTGCGGGATGCCGCCCTTGCGGACAATGACACAAAAGAACTGATCCATCGCCGGGTATTGGAACTTCAACAGAAAAAGAAACTGACGAATTATCGCATTTATGTAGACCTGAAACTGAATCCCGGCAATGTGAATGCATGGCTCAAACACAACGATTCCAGCAAAATGAGCCTTGACTGTGCACGGCAGATTTACAAGTATGCAAAAAGCTACCCGACTGTTCGATAAGAAAAAGGAAGTGAGTCTATGACCGCCGTAATTTACGCCCGCTATTCCAGCGATAACCAGCGTGAAGAATCCATCGAAGGACAGATTCGGGAATGCACGGCTTATGCGGAAAAGAACGGTATCACGGTCATCAAGCACTACATTGACCGTGCATTCTCTGCCAAAACAGGCAATCGCCCGGAGTTCCAGCAGATGATCAAAGACAGCGGCAAGAAGCTGTTTGATGTTGTTCTCGTCTGGATATTTGACCGCTTTGCCCGGAATCGTTTTGATAGCGCAAATTACAAGATGATCCTGAAAAAGAACGGTGTCCACCTGATCTCCGTTATGGAACCCATTGCCGAGGGCTCACAGGGCATTCTGGTGGAAACCCTTCTGGAAGGTATGGCGGAATACCATTCGGCAGAGCTGTCCGAAAAGGTGATTCGTGGCCAGACGGAGAATGCTTTGAAGGGAAAGTGCACTGGCGGTACGGGAACCATCGGTCATAAAATCGACGATGACAAGTTCTATCATCTTGACCCGCTGACCGCTCCGTTGGTACTGGAAGCCTTTCAGCGGTATGACAACGGCGATAAGATGGTGGAAATCGTAAACTTCCTCAACGACAAGGGTGTCCGCAATATGCTGGGCGGAAAAATGACCCACAGCAGAGTGAACACCATGCTGAAGAACCGTCGGTACATTGGCGAACTGTCTTTCCGGGACATCGTTGTGCCGGATGCAATTCCGGTTATTGTTCCGAAAGACCTGTTTGACCAGGTGCAGAAGCGTTTGGATAAGAACAAGCGTACCCCTGTCTGTGGCAAGGCAGACGAGGAATATCTGCTGACCACTAAGCTGTTCTGCGGCAAGTGTGGTGCGCTGATGTTCGGCGAAAGCGGAACCAGTGCTACCGGACGCACCTACTATTATTATAAATGCGCCAACGTCAAACGGCGCAAGGGCTGCAACAAAAAGACCGTGCAGAAGGACTGGCTGGAAGATCTGGTCGTCCGAGAAACCATGAAGCTGATTCAGGACGATGCGGTGATCGACAAGATCGTTCAGCTGGTCATGAATGTCCAGAATCAGGAGAACACCACGATCCCGCTGCTGGAAAAGCAATTGCGAGAGGTCAACAAAAAGCTGGACAACCTGATGAAGGCGATCGAGGACGGCTTGTACACCCGGACAACAAAAGAGCGACTGGAAGCGCTGGAGATCCGGAAAGATGAGCTGACTGCAAAAATTGCAGATGAAAAATTGAAGAAGCCCAGCTTCAATGAGGATTTCATCCGGTTCTGGCTGTTGAAGTTTAGAAGATTCGATATTTCGCAGAAAAAACAGCGTAAAGCGCTGATTGAAATTTTTTGTGAATGCTATTTTTTTGTACGATGACCGGATGCTGATCACGTTCAACTACAAAGATGGCACCCAAACTGTCCGGTTTGAGGACACTTTGACCGCTGACTCAGCGGAGGAAAAAAGTTCGAATTTGCCCAGCTCTGCTGGACCATAAATCCAACGATTTCACGCTAGAAATCGTTGGATTTTTTTGTTTATAGGCTGGCCTCATTTGGTTTTGACCACAATTTTGACCACAATGCCAAAGATTTTATCTGGTCAATCGCAGGGGTAGTCGGGCTTTTTTGAACGCAACATCATCTGCTGCGATATGCGAGCCAGCGTTGATGCCAACGATTTGAAAAGCTGGCTCGCGATAATTCGTGCCGTTCCGTCCAATTTTCAGGCCGAAAACGCCTCACTGAACAACTGGATCGCACTCTGCCGAATGGATTCCTGAACATGGAGATAATGCTCAGTCATCTCGGTGTCGGCATGGCCTACGATGCTCTGGATGGTCTGGATGTCCACGCCCAACGCCTGCATCTGCGATACATAGGTGTGGCGGCAGCTGTGGGGTGTGAGCAAGCGGACATCGCCCACATCCCTTTCAGGAAGTTTTCGATGTCGATGGGGCGTATGACGGTCAAGGGGCGATGGTAAAATCCCTCTTTGAGCATTTTCAGGCAGTATTTATAGCTTTCCTGTGTCGTGGGAGCGATATTATCCTTGTGACCCTCGAACCATGTACGGCGGGTTGACGTGGATGAAGGGATTGTTATTGTCTCTCAGGCGCATCGCATTTCCTCCTTGATCCTCCAGAGGTACGTTTCGGCTTCTTTCGGGATTTCAGCAACCTGCTGCTTACGCTTCGGGATGGTGAGCAGGCTGGGGTTAAATGTGAAGCTGTATTCCAGCCGCTGGATCATTGCGTGTACCGCAGCTTCCAGTTCGGTGTACAGCATCATGTCCTCGACGCTCCCGGCGTCCTCAAAGGATGATTTGATGGGCGTGTAAGGGGAGATAGATGGGCGGCTTGCCGTTAACCACCTTAGGCGGCGCGTAAGCCGCCGTAGAACGGATGATAGGTGGAAGCCGCTGAATGCTCTCCATCGGGTTCAGGGCAAGGCTGGCACGGACAGCATCATCCACCCGGCTCATTTCTTCCGGGGTGAGGTGTCCGAGGAATTTCAACGGTGTCATGTTCTTCATAGGCGTACAGAGTAATCAGCTCAAGGTCTGCATCCGACAAATTTTCCAGCTCAGACAGCAGTCGTTCGTCCTCGATCGGGCAGCCATGAAAAGAGGGCAAACATAAAGCCTGCTCCTTTTCGGGAGCAGGCTTCCTGAAGCTATAAAAATAGCCGGACAACAGCCGACTGAGGGATTCTCAAGCGAAAATCACTCAATCAGGCTGTTGCCCGGCTATTTGGTGCTGCGTTTCATAACATCACCCGGAGGTGACGGCCCGTTGCTCGGTGCGAACAGTCCATATTCAGGGCGCAATGCACCCGATTTATTATTTTTGTATACTTCAATACGTTAAAGAAGTTTGGAGAACACCTCATTTGAGGCCAATCATCAGATGCCACGGAACGTAAAGGTGAACTCCACAGGCTTGGTCACATCAGGAATATACTCCGGGTGGACATTGGCACCCCAGCTGTCATCGCCGCCAACGCCCATCTGCTCGCCCATAGCACGGATGACCGTGTAATGGACCGGGGGCAGCTCGTAGGGATGCTTGGCACTCTCCATTTCATGGGGAGTGTAGGGCAGCGCAGAGAAGAACATGGGCTTTGCGGCATCTGCGGTAAACAGCAGCCCGCGACCCTTGCGGTCCACTACCTTGGCCCAGCGCACAGCGGTCTTTGCGCCACACTCCTGCGGCACAAGGTACTGCGCCATGTTGTCTGCAACCTTGTTCTGGTAAATGCCCAGCTTGGCGCCATGCTGGCGGTCCCAGTAGGTCTCCGCAGGGCCGTTTCCGTACCATTCCACCGTGTCATAGTCAGCGTCGATCTTGAACAGCACACCGAACTCCGGCATTGCTGCAAGTCCTTCCACCGGGTCATAGTGCAGGGTGGTCTGGATGCGGCCATCACCGAACACACGGTACTGCAGGCTGCACTCTGCTGCGGGGCTGGTCTGGAGGTTATAGAGATAGGTCACGACCACGCTGTCGCTTCCACCTCGCAGGTGGGATTCTGGAGGATGGTGCCGCCATGAACAGACGGAATCTCCTTGCCGATGCCCTTGGCGGTAGCGTACAGGCTTGCCAGCTTCCACTGACCGCGAACGCCGCCCATGTTGTTGCCGCAGTCGTTGTCGGTGGGAGCGCGCCAGAAGTTGGGCCGGGGGATCTCCTGAATCATCTCCTTGCCGGCATAGCGGTAGGAAGTCAGACCGCCGTTCAGATCGGAGAACAAAACATCGAAATTCTCACCCCGGACACCGATGTTGTGTGTACCGTGCGTAACGGTAAACGGCGTGACCTTCTTGCTGGGAATGGAACGGACCACAGCGATGACACCCTGTCCAAAGGCGACTTCGTGCCCCTTCTTTGCCCAGCTGGTGTCCGCCTTCAAACGGAAGCTGATGGTCACCGCATATTCACCGGGGAGCGCAGGGACCATAAACGGCAGCGGGAAGCTGGAACGCTCTTCGGGAGCAACATCAATATTGGTCAGTTCCTGCTGCTGATACAGCTTTCCATCACGGTGCAGCAGAGCAACGCAGTCGAAAGCACCCGTAGAGGTGAACAGGTTCTTGTTCCAGACTTCGAAGCCAGAGTTGCCGATGGAAACGGCGATGTTCTGATAGCAGAACTTGACCTCCTGCATCTTGGGAGAAGGAGCACGATCACCACCGTAGCAATGCCGTTCCCGCTGAAATTATAGTCGGTAGGACGCTCGCCGAAGTCGCCGCCGTAGGCTTGGAACCACTTGCCGTAGCGGTCTTTTTTCCAGATGGACTGGTCGATGTAATCCCAGATGAAGCCGCCCTGATAGCCGCAGTCCTTCTGGTCAGCAAGCTCCGTGTACTTGTGCAAAGCACCGTTGGAGTTGCCCATAGCATGAGAATATTCGCACTCGATATAAGGCCGCTTATCGCCCTGTGCCAGATACTCTTTAATGTCCTTCACCGTGCTGTACATATGGCTCTCGATATCGGTGGTTTCGAGGAAGCGGGGATCATTGACCACACCTTCGTAATGCACCAGACGGGTGTCATCAAAGCGGCGGACCATCTCTGCCATCTGGAGCAGGGTCTCGCCGCCAAACGATTCGTTGCCCAGAGACCAGATCAGAACAGCAGGATGGTTTTTGTCACGCTGGTAAGTGGAATTCATGCGGTCAAACAAGACAGCCTTCCACTCCGGCTTATCATTGGGCAGAACGCCCTCGATGCCGCGAATGCCCGCCTGATGGATGTCCCATGTGCCATGGGATTCCAGATTGTTCTCTGCGATCAGATACAGACCATACTCGTCGCACAGGTCGTACAGTGCATCCTGATTCTGGTAATGGCTGGTGCGGATGGCATTGATGTTGTTCTGCTTCATGGTGATGATGTCCCGAAGCAGTTCCTCATGGGTGTGTACGCCCACAGCACGACCCGTAATGGAGCTGAACTCATGACGGTTGGCACCCTTGAACACGATGCGCTTACCGTTGAGCAGCATCCGATTGTTCTTCAGCTCGAACTTGCGGAAACCGACTTTCTGCCCGGTCACCTCTACCGGATGGCCTGCATCGTCCAGCAGCTCGATCTCCAGTTCATACAGAGCCGGGTCCTCTGCACTCCACAGGTGGGGGTTCTCCACCGCATGCTGAACAGAGCAGAACCGCCGCTCAGCGGGATTTTTTCGGAGAACACTTCCAGCTCACTGCGGCGCAGGGTCAGACGGGCTGCGCCCTTACCCTCCACCTGCAGTGCAACTTCCAGCGTGGAATGAGCGAAATCATCCCCGGCAAACAGCGTTTTGACGGATACATCTTCCAGATGCACGGTGGGGATGGCGTACAGCCACACGCTGCGGAAGATGCCGGAGAAGCGGAAGAAGTCCTGATCTTCGCACCAGCTGGAGGAAGTCCACTTGAACACCTGCACGGCAAGTTTGTTCATGCCCGGCTGGAGATAGGGAGTCAGATCGAATGCGTGTGCGGAGAAGCTGTCCTCGGTGTAACCCACATAAGACCCGTTCAGCCAAAGAGCCATGCCGCTTTCCACACCCTCGAACTCGATGTGGACGGGCTTGCCCTCCATGGATCCCGGCAGCTCGAAGTATTTTACATAGCTTGCCACCGGATTGAACCGCTGCGGGATCTCGCCCGGCTGTACCTCTTCACGGCCATCCCACGGATACTGAACATTCGCATACTGAGGAATGTCGTAGCCCTCCATCTGGATGTGTGCCGGAACATGAATGTCATCCCAGCCGCTGCAATCGTAATCCGTCTTTTCAAAGCCGGGGATGGCACTGGTGTAGTTCTTTGCGTAGGCGAATTTCCAGATGCCGTCCAGCTTCAGCGCCAAAGAAGAGGAGCCTGTCCGATATTCTTCGCGGGAAGCGTAAGTACGGAAACTTGCATGAGCATTCAGCACGTTTTCCTTGAAAAAAGGTGGGGTCTTTTACTTTTGCAAAATCAAATGCAGCCATATTGTTCC
>ENA-OQLB01001011-OQLB01001011.1-human-gut-metagenome-genome-assembly--contig:-NODE-1011-length-13444-cov-1.514680_pt1 | contig 13444 bp, 23 predicted proteins | sample MGYA00242656_ERZ504813 | MGnify/ENA primary metagenome ERZ504813 (study PRJEB26092, sample SAMD00036388) | human gut metagenome | host: Homo sapiens | study: EMG produced TPA metagenomics assembly of... | reverse complement strand
CGCCGAAGGCTCTGCTTAGTCCCGCGCTTGCGGCCTGCGTGACTGCCTGCGCCGTGCCGACCGGACCTGCGAGCTCTTTAAAGCCGAAGCGGCCTGTCACCATGCCGATGAGCTGTTGAAGATCATACGCACGGTGGAGTACGTATCCGCAAACGCGTTTTGATGAGCGTCCACGGCGTTTTTTCTTCGCCCAACACGTAGAAATCCAGCACGGCGCGGTACTGCTTGCCGTCCGTAGATGTTGTGTTGATGGTCATATCGTTAAAGGTGACGGTCTCTTCGCCGCGCTTTACGGTGAGGTCGAGCGCCGCGGTGCCGTCTGTGGAATCAAGCGCCGCCATACTTAAAGCAAAGGAAAGATCCTGCCCGGTGCGAACGGTATAACCGTCGATGGAGGTGATGACGTCGCCCACCTCTACGCCGGCGGCTTCAAACGCGGAATTTTCCGCAAAGCCGGCAATCCGCATGGTGGCGTAGCGGTCTTCCTGCCCGCAGATGACCATCATCAGCAAAACGGCAAGCAGGATATTCATGATGCCGCCCGCTGCAACCACGATCATGCGCTGCCAAACGGGACGGTTGCCAAACGCGCGGGGATCGTCACTTTTTTTCGTCCTCACCCTCCATGGCGCAGTATCCGCCGATGGGCAAAAGCCGCAGGGAATACTGCGTTTCGCCGCGGGTGAACGAGAAAAGCTTTGGCCCCATGCCGATGGAGAATTCGTTGACGCACACGTGCTCAGCTTCGCTGTGAAAAAAGTGGCCGAACTCGTGGATGAAAATGATGAGCCCGAAGAGCAATACGCCGATAACGGCGAGCAGGATGCCCTGCACCACCGTGCTCATCTTGCGCTCTCCCCGCAGCGCTCCAGCACATAGGCGCGCGCTTTGCGTCGGCCTCCAAAACATCCTCCACGCTTGTAACGGGCGCGGTTTCAAATGTATCGGCCACATGGCACACGAGCTCGCCGATGTCCTGCCAGCCGATCTTTTCTTTTAAAAACAGCGCAACAGCGGCTTCGTTTGCACCGTTGACCGCCGCGGGCAGTGTACCGCCGCGGCGAATGGCACGCTTACAACGCGCCAAAGCACGTGAAGGTTCTTCGTCCGGCGCATAGAACGTCAGCTTCTGCCAATCGGCCAAATTCAGTTGCTTTACGGGCGACGGGAAGCGGCGCGGGTAGGTAAGCGCATACTGGATGGGAATGCGCATATCCGGCACGCCGAGCTGCGCGATGACGGAGTGGTCCTTATACTCAATGAGCGAGTGCACGATGCTTTCGCGGTGCACAACGACGTCGATGTCGTCCGGCTTCATATCGAAAAGCCACTTGGCTTCGATGAATTCAAGCCCCTTATTCATGAGCGTGGAGCTGTCTATGGTAACCTTCGCGCCCATGTCCCAGTTCGGGTGCTTTAAGGCGTCTGCGGGGCGGATATTCTGAAGCTCCCCGCTTTTTGCCGAAGAACGGACCGCCGGACGCCGTTAAGATGATCTTATTTAAGTCGCACTTTTTGTACATACCCTGCAAACACTGGAAAATAGCAGAATGCTCGCTGTCTACGGGCAGAATTTCGATGCCGTTTTCCTTGGCGGTCTTCATGACGAGCGAACCGCCTGCGACGAGCGTTTCCTTATTCGCGAGCGCCATCTGCTTTTTGGCTTTGAGTGCCGTTAAGGTCGGCTTGAGGCCCACCATGCCCACGACGGAGTTTAAGACGATATCAACGCTTTCCAGCTCCGTCAGGGCACAAAGGCCCTCCATGCCGCTGTACACCTTCACATCGAGGTCGCGGACGGCGGCGCGAAGCTTAGAAGCCGCTTCCAAATCAAAAACCGCAACTGCTTGCGGTTTAAATTCCCGGATCTGCTCTTCCAGAAGCCGAATATTGGAATGGGCAGCGAGCGCCTCCACTTTAACGGCGTGCTCCCCTTCCTTTTGTATACAGCGCACAACGTCGAGCGCCTGTGTGCCGATGGACCCGGTAGAGCCGAGCAAAGCTAACTTTTTCATGCAGACCCATCCTTTCTTACGACACGATCGGCAGCAGCATCGTTACCATGTAGACAAACGGTGCGGTGAAAATCACGCTGTCGAAACGGTCCAAAATACCGCCGTGGCCCGGAATGACGCTGCCGAAATCTTTGATGTGGCAGCTTCTTTTAATAAGCGAAAAGCTGAGGTCGCCGAGCACGGATACAAACGCGCCGAAAAAGCCGATGATAAAGAGCGAGAGCCAGTTTGCCTGACGTTCGCCGCCGTAAATACCGTAGGTGAAAATGAGACCCACGAGCTGCAAAATGATGACGCTGGACAACACGCCGCCGATGAGACCCTCCACAGTCTTTTTGGGGCTGATCTCCGGGCACAGCTTGTGCTTACCGAAGAGTTTGCCGGCGAAAAACGCGCCTGCGTCCGGAATCCATGCGGAGAATACGCACACGAGCGCGTAGAACATGCCGTGCTGGTCGCTTAACGTGCGCGCCAGAACGATCGTCTGCAACGCGAGTGGAATCAAAACGACCATGCTGTACACAACGGCCATTTCTTTAAAAGTGATCTCGCGGTGGTGGCGCAGCAGCGCGCAGAAAATGCACGCCGTGAACGCGGAATAAATAAAGATATTTGCCTGCTGAAATTCACAGAACTGCACCAGCACGGCAGCTGTCATGCTGGGAACCGTGATATACCAGCGGTCGGAAAGTCCCAGCGCCTTGATGACTTCAAAAACAGCGAGCGCGGAGATAAACGCAATGGCAATATTGAGTGCCAGCGGAAAAGAGCGGTTGAACACGACGATTGCATGAAAAATGCGACCAGCGTGACACCGAATAAAACTCTGTCCTTCATATACCTATGGTTTCCTTTCACCGTTCGGAATGTAATAGAAACGCGGTACAGGGCGGCATGTGCCGCCCGCACTGCAAAAAATCATACACCGCCGAAGCGGCGTTGTCTGCTGTTGAACTTTTCAATGGCTTCGTCCAAGTGCTTCGGCTTGAAATCCGGCCAGAGAATATCAAAATATTCAAATTCGGTATAGGCGCTCTGCCACAAAAGGAAGTTTGAGATGCGCTCTTCGCCGCTTGGGCGGATGATGAGATCCGGGTCAGGCTGACCGGCGGTGTACATAGCGCCGGAAAGCGTTTCCTCCGTGATGTCCTCGGGCGAAGCTCGCCGTTTTGACGCGCTCTGCCAAATGCGTACCGCGCGGGTAATCTCTGCGCGGCCGCCGTAGTTCATGCGAGGTTCAGCACCATGCCGGTCTTCACGCTGCTCGCTTCCTCCACGCGATGAATGAGCGCCTGTAAGTCGGGCGCAAAAGCGGAAATATCACCGATAAAGCGCACCCGGATATTCTCATTCATGAAGTCGCGCAGCGCTTCCTCGAGGTACTGGTGGAAAGCTTCATCAGCGCAGAGACCTCCTCTGCGGGGCGGCTCCAGTTTTCCGTGGAAAACGCGTAGAGCGTGAGGTATTTTACACCGATAGACGATGCATACCGCGTGATGGTGCGGAAATTCTGCGCGCCCGCCGTGTGGCCCGCCGTACGCGGCAGACCACGCTTTTTAGCCCAACGACCGTTGCCGTCCATGATGATGCCGATATGTGCCGGCACCTGCACGGGCGTTTTGTTTTCTTTACTTCCAAATGCCATTTCGGAGCCTTCCTTTTGCTTACAGGGTGAGAACTTCCTTCTGCTTTGCGGCAGAGCGTTCGTCTGCCTGCTTTACGTACTTATCCGTCAGCTCCTGCGTTTTCTTTTCCGCCTGCTTCAGGTCGTCCTCGGTCAGTTCGCCGTCTTTCTTCATCGCCTTCAGCTTTTCCATAGCGTCGCGGCGAATGGAACGCAGGGCGATTTTTGCTTCTTCTGCATGTGGCTGACGTCCTTCACGATATCCTTACGCTTCTCTTCGGTAAGCGGCGGGAAAATGAGGCGGATGGTCTTGCCGTCGGACTGCGGTTGATGCCGATGTCCGAGGTCTGAATGGCGCGCTCAATGGCGCGGCAGACGGAACCGTCCCACGGCTGAATGGTCAGCACGCGTGCCTCCGCAACGGAAACGGCTGCAAGCTGGTTGACCGGCGTGGGTGCGCCGTAGTAATCGACCATGACCTTATCGAGCACAGCCGGATTTGCGCGGCCTGCGCGGATGGCGGCGTAGTCGCTTTCGAGTCTCGCGATGGTTTTGCCCATTTTGCTTTCTGCTTTTGCCAATACTTCCTTCATAAGTATATTCTCCTATCTGTTATTTCATTATACGTTTTGTGTGCTCTTTATCAGGGCGCACAAGGCTTCTCCCCTAAAAAGCTTTAGTCCTTCGTGATGACCGTGCCGACGTTTTCGCCGCAGACGGCGCGGACGATGTTCTCCGGGTCCTCAATGCTGAACACAAGGAACGGGATGCCGCGGTCGTTACAGAAGGAAGCGGCCGTCATATCCATGACCTGCAGGTTCTGATTGAGAATCTCCATATACGTGAGATGATCGTACTTCTTTGCGTTCGGGTTCTTCTTCGGGTCACTGTCGTAAACGCCGTCGACCATGGTCGCCTTTAAGATGACTTCGGCGTCGATTTCTGCACCGCGCAGCGCTGCGCCGGTATCGGTGGAGAAGTACGGGTTACCTGTGCCGCAGCCAAACACGACAACGCGGCCTTTTTCAAGGTGACGCACCGCACGGTTGCGGATGTACGGCTCTGCGACCTCCTGCATGGCGATGGCTGTCTGTACGCGCACGTCAAGGCCGACCTGCTCAAGCCGTCCGCCACGCCGAGCGCATTGATGACCGTAGCCAGCATGCCCATGTGGTCTGCACGGGTACGGTCCATGCTGCCGCTGCTTCTGCCGCGCCAGAAGTTGCCGCCGCCCACAACGATGGCGACCTCGCAGCCATATCCACGATCTTCTTGATGGGCTCGCAGATCTTGACAACGGTGTCAAAATCGATGCCGTGACCGATCTTGCCGGAAAGCGATTCGCCGCTGAGCTTTAAAAGAACTCTTTTGTACTTTAAATTCATACGTTCATCCTCGATTCTTTAAATATTCCATATCCTGTGACGCACACCCGCAAATTTTTTTCAATTTGCAAATGCACAGATTTATACTTATACTTATTTTACATGACAGACCCCGATTTGTAAAGCGTATTTCCGAAATGTTCACGGAAATGAAAAATTTTTGCACAATGCACGAAATTCAAACGGCGTTCACAGTTTTGTGCTAAAAGTGTCTTATACTTAAAAAAACGGCTGAAAGGAGTGAAAACCACATGCAGCTTAGAAAAACGGTTTTAGCTTCCGTGCTTTCTGCGGCGCTTGCGCTCTCTGCGGCCGCCTGCGGCACAGCGGAAAACACACAAAGTGTGAGCAGCGCGGCGGCTTCAGAGCACGTAGCGGAAACGCCGACGCTTCCCCCGAAGCGACCGCAACGGCATCGCTACCGCCGAGCCGACGGTAAAATCCACCGCATCTCCCGCACCGGAAAGCAACGAGGTAAGCGAAAACGCAGAGATCACTGCGGAGATTGAAGCGATGGCGCCGCTTTTGGAAGCACACATTCTGGCGCAGATGAACGGCATGGCGTTTGACGCGAATGATCCCGTTTACTTTTGGCAGACCGCGGCCTTTGCGGTGGACAACTGCGGCATGACGTTTTACAGCGCAGAGACGACCGGCAGCGCGCTGGTGCTCTCTCGCGGGGTGATGGAAGAAATTGTGAGCGGACTATTCGAAAGCGCCGCAAATGAAGACCTGCCGGATATTCCCGACTCGCTTTCGGGTGAGATTTCGTACGATGCAGACAGCGACACCTATGCGCGGGCCTATAAGCGGCGGCGGCTTTTCCGTGGACATACAAGACTGTGTGAAAAGCGGAGATGTGTACACCGTGACGGCAGCGCTCATCCGCGACGAGAACGAGGCGGAACCGCAGGCGATCTTCACAGCGGAGCTCGTGCCGAATCCGCGCGAGGACAATACCGTATTTACATATAGTATCCGCACCGTGAAACAAATTACATAAGCAAGTTAAAAAATGTCAGCGCAGAATGTGTATTTCTTCTGCGTGACATTTTATTATCAAACTCTCTGTGAAACACAACAAAATAGTTTCCTAACACTCCGTTCATTTTTAGTGCATATATATCGATATAGAAATATCAATATGCAAATTTAGCACTTAACAAATCAAAAATTTTGATATACAATACAGTCGTAAAAAGAAGTTAGGTGGTGCAAACCACCGAGCTTTGCGATAAATTGCTTCACATAGAAAGGGCGATAGACTTATGGCAAGATTTACACTTCCCCGCGATTTGTATCATGGCAAGGGTGCTTTGGAAGAACTGAAGCATTTTGAAGGCAAGAAGGCTGTTGTTTGTGTAGGCGGCGGCTCCATGAAGCGTTTCGGCTTTTTGGACCGTGCAGTCGGCTATCTGAAGGAAGCCGGCATGGAGGTCGAGCTGATTGAAGGCATTGAGTCTGACCCGTCTGTTGAGACCGTTATGAAGGGTGCGCAGAAGATGATCGAGTTCCAGCCGGATTGGATCATCGCGATGGGCGGCGGCTCTCCGATCGATGCCGCAAAAGCTATGTGGATCAAATATGAATACCCGGACGTTACGTTTGAGGATATGTGCAAGGTCTTCGGCCTGCCGAAGCTGCGCCAGAAGGCACACTTCTGCGCCATTTCCTCTACTTCCGGCACCGCAACGGAAGTGACCGCGTTCTCCATCATCACCGATTATCAGAAGGGCATCAAGTACCCGTCGCTGACTTCGAGATTACCCCGGATGTCGCCATCGTTGACCCGGACCTTGCCGAGACGATGCCGAAGAAGCTCGTTGCACACACCGGTATGGATGCTATGACCCATGCGATCGAAGCGTATGTTTCCACCGCAAACTGCGATTTCACCGACCCGCTCGCCATCCACGCAATCGAGATGATCATGAAGGACCTTATCCCGTCCTATAACGGCGATATGACCGCCCGCGACAACATGCACAACGCACAGTGTCTGGCCGGTATGGCGTTCTCCAACGCTCTGCTCGGCATCGTACACTCCATGGCACACAAGACCGGCGCTGCGTTTGCCGATTACGGCGCACACATCATCCACGGCGCTGCAAACGCCATGTACCTGCCGAAGGTCATCGCGTTCAACGCAAAGGACGAGACCGCAAAGAAGCGTTACGGTGTCATCGCCGACTACATGCACCTCGGTGGCAACAACGACGACGAGAAGGTACAACTGCTCATCCAATACCTGCGCAACATGAACGACGAGCTGAACATTCCGCACTGCATCAAGCACTACGGCCCGGACAGCTTCCCGACCGAGAACGGCTTTGTGCCGGAGAACGTCTTCCTTGAGAGACTGCCGGAGATTGCAAAGAACGCTATCGCCGATGCCTGCACCGGTTCCAACCCGCGTCAGCCCAGCCAGGAAGAGATGGAAAAACTGCTTAAGTGCTGCTACTACGACACGGAAGTTGACTTCTAAGTCTATAAAGACAATCTATAACGCATCCCGGGCATCTGTCCGGTAAAAGGACATTCTATCCCTGCCGCCCGGTATTTCTTCGGAAATCGCCGCACGGCAGGGATTTCCTGTCTTTTCCCGTTGTAATTTTGATATTTCTCTGTTATAATAGTATCGTTTGCAGGTTTTAAAGGCAAAAATTGCAAAACCGGCATCCGACACAGACAAAACTTAGGCAAAACCGCACAAACTGCGCACATGCCTGAAGGGAAAGGTTTTGAAGTATGTATAAGATCGTTAAAAAACAGCCGCTGAACCCCACGGTGACGCGGATGGAGATCGAGGCGCCGCTCATTGCTAAAAAAGCAAAGCCCGGCCAGTTTATCATTCTGCGCGTAGACGAAAACGGCGAGCGTATCCCGCTGACCGTTGCCGGCTATGACCGCGAAAAGGGCACCGTTACAATCATTTTTCAGATTGTCGGCGCAACGACCGAAAAGCTCAACCACTTAAACGAAGGTGAATGTCTGCACGACTTCGTAGGCCCGCTCGGCGTACCAACGCATGTAGACGGCCTTAAGAAGGTCTGCGTTATCGGCGGCGGCGTAGGCTGCGCCATCGCACTGCCCATTGCCGAAGAGCTGCACGCCATGGGCGCGGAAGTCACCTCTATCATCGGCTTCCGCAATCAGGATCTCGTGATTCTGGAAGACGAATTCAAGGCTTGCTCCGACCACTTCACGCTGATGACGGACGACGGCTCCTACGGCGAAAAGGGCAATGTCACCGCCCCGCTGAAGACGCTGCTTGAAAACGGCGAGCGTTTTGACGAGGTCATCGCCATCGGCCCGCTGATCATGATGAAGTTCGTCTGCCTCACAACCAAGGAATACGACCAGAAGACCGTTGTTCCATGAATCCGATCATGGTAGACGGCACGGGCATGTGCGGCGGCTGCCGCCTGACCGTTGGCGGCAAAACGAAGTTTGCTGCGTAGACGGCCCGGACTTTGACGGTCACGAGGTCGATTTTGACGAGGCGATGAGCCGCTCCCGCAGTTACACGCCCTTTGAGCGCCACGCTTATGAGGAAGCCTGCAACCTGTTCAAGAAGGAGGTTGAGTGATTATGCCTAACATGAGAATGACAAAGAACCCCATGCCCTCGCAGGACCCGAACGTTCGCAACAAGAACTTTAAAGAGGTCACGTTGGCTATACCGAAGAAATGGCACTGGACGAAGCACAGCGCTGCCTGAATTGTAAGAACATGCCGTGCGTTTCCGGCTGCCCGGTCAATATTCATATTCCGGAGTTCATCAAAAAGGTCGCCGAGCACGACTTTGAGGGCGCGTATCAGGTTATTGCGCAGTCCTCTTCCCTGCCGGCTGTCTGCGGCCGTGTCTGTCCGCAGGAGACGCAGTGCGAAGGCAAGTGCGTGCGCGGCATTAAGGGCGAACCGGTCGGCATCGGCCGTCTGGAGCGTTTTGTTGCCGACTGGCACAACGCACACGCTACCGTTGCCACCATCACCGCGCCGAAGAACGGCCACAAGGTTGCCATTATCGGTTCCGGCCCTGCAGGTCTTACCTGCGCGGGCGACCTCGCAAAGCTGGGCTACGACGTGACGATTTACGAAGCGCTGCACCTTGCAGGCGGCGTGCTCGTGTACGGCATCCCGGAGTTCCGTCTGCCGAAGTCCATCGTGCAGAAGGAAGTCGATAACCTCAAGGCGCTCGGCGTCAAGGTGGAGACCAATATGGTTATCGGTCGTATCCTGACGATTGAAGAGCTGAAGGACGAGTACGGCTACGAGGCCGTGTTTGTCGGCACGGGTGCAGGTCTTCCCCGCTTTATGAACATCCCGGGCGAGAACCTAAAGGGTGTGTACTCCGCAAACGAATTCCTCACCCGCAGCAACCTGATGAAGGCTTACCGCGATGATTCCACTACGCCGATCCAGCACGCGAAAAACGTGGCGGTCGTCGGCGGCGGTAACGTGGCCATGGACGCCGCGAGAACCGCAAAGCGTCTCGGCGCGGAGAACGTGTACATCATCTACCGCCGCGGCATGGCAGAACTGCCGGCACGTAAGGAAGAAGTGGAGCACGCAGAGGAAGAGGCATCATCTTCCACACGCTGACGAACCCGGTAGAGATTTTGCCGACAGACGTCACCGACCCGCGTGACCCGAACCTACGGCTGGGTCGCCGGTATTCGCTGCGTAAAAATGGAGCTTGGCGAGCCGGACGCTTCCGGCAGACGCAGCCCGATCGTCATTGAGGGCAGCGAATTCGATATTCCGATGGATTGCGTTATCATGTCCCTCGGTACTTCCCCGAACCCGCTGCTGAAAGCCACCACGCCGGGCCTTGAGACCCAGAAGCGCGGCCAGATCATCACGGACGAACACGGCCTCACCTCCATCGAGGGTGTGTACGCAGGCGGCGACGCCGTAACGGGTGCCGCAACGGTTATCCTCGCCATGGGCGCAGGCAAGACCGCCGCAGCTGCAATCGACAAGTACATTCAGGAAAAGAAGTAAGTTCGCTTTCCCCCTAACCTAAAATGAACGGCACCGGTGACAGATTTCATCGGTGCCGTTTTGCTGTTTTTGGCGGGTTTAATTTTCAAATGCTTTCTGCACCCACTGCGTCGTGTAGGCGTCCGCCGGGCGGTCTTTCCGCACGCCGGACCCGACCTGCACGCCCATCAAATGCGCGGCTCACGCTCGGTAAATGCCATAAAACGCGCCAATTTCATCGTATCTGCCCATTTTTCACAGCTCCTTTTTTCAATCCTTTTAGAAAAACAAGCAGCGTATACCACGCTTTTCAGAGAAACGCAACGCCCTTTTGTATGCTGCCGAAAGCATCTTGAATTTTCACGGTTTTGGCAGTATAATTCTATTGGCAAATCTACCCGAAAAGAGGTTTTCAGAATGAAAAAAGTGCTTTTGCTCGGCGATTCCATTCGCATGGGCTATGACGATTATGTAAAAGAAGCGTTAGACGGCAAGTGTGAGGTCGTTTACGACGCCGAGGACAACGGCCGCTTCGCTGCGTACACGCTGTGGCAGGCGAACCAGATGTTCAAGCATCACGGTCATTTTGACGTGGTACACTGGAACAACGGCTACTGGGATATGAACATTGAGGCTCCGATGACGGAGGCCATGCACCCCGTTGAGGAATATGTGCACTTCTTAAAGCGCATCATCAAGCTGTGCAGAGAAAACGGCGCGAAGATCATCTTCGCGACCACCACGCCGATTTTGGAGCCCGGCATGGCGGCAGACAACACCGGCACGCAGGCGGACAGCATCAACTACAATAACGAGTGGGTGGAGCTGTATAACAACGCCGCCAAAAAAGCTGATGGCAGAGGAAAACATCCCGGTGAACGACCTTTACGCGCTGTGCAAGGAAGGCGAGCACTATTATAAGTGCCCGGATATGCTGCACCTGACCGAGGAAGGCTACCGCAAGTGTGCAAAGCAGGCGGCCGACATGATCCTGAAGGAGCTCGGTGAAGCATGAGCTCCGGCGTAAAAAAAGACGAACGCCATGCGCATGCTGGACAGCGCGAAGATTCCCTATGAGGTGCGCACATATGAATTTGAGGAGACCGATCTCGCGGGCATACACGCGGCAGACGCCGTGGGCATGCCGTATGAGACGGTGTTCAAAACGCTCGTTGCGCGCGGCGATAAGACCGGGTTTGTCGTGTTTTGCATCCCCGTAGCGGAGGAATTAGACCTCAAAAAAAGCTGCCAGAGCCAGCAAAAATAAATCTGTGGAGCTTCTGCACGTGAAAGACTTGCTGCCGACGACCGGCTATATCCGCGGCGGCTGCTCGCCCGTGGGTATGAAGAAGGAGTTCCCGACGTATATCGACGAGACCGCCATGCTGTTTGATGCAATCGCCGTCAGCGGCGGTATGCGCGGCGTGCAGCTTATCATAAACCCGGATCAGCTTTTGGGCTTCGTCAAAGGCGAGTATGTCGATTTGACGGCGTAACACAGAGCGAACTGTAACGGCGATAAAAACCTTTTGATCCAACTTTTCTCAAAAAAATTTACGCTCCCCTGCCTACTTCTTTAAAGTATATGCAGCGGGAGCGTGTTTATATCTGTCTAATTTATAATTAACTTTACGCGAAGCTATAATCAGTGGTTCATGAGCGCTTCGGCATTTTCGTTTTCGTTTACAAGGCCGAGGTCGTGCTTGATCTTCGTGGTGGAGATGCCCGGCGTGCGCGGCAGGAAGACGAGCTCGCAGTAATCCTTGAGGTAGTCAAAGCGATCGCTGTTTTCCCAGTCACTACCCATAACGACTACGTCCACATGGTAGTCCTTCACGTCGCTGATCTTCTGATCCCAGCTTTCCTCCGGAATGACGAGGTCAACGTAGCGAATGGCTTCCAGCATCATTTTGCGCGTTTCATAATCGTGGAACGCTTTTTTGCCCTTGCCGGCGTTGAATTCATCCGTGGAAAGCGCCACGATAAGATAATCGCCCAGTGCCTTTGCGCGCTTTAAAAGGTTGATGTGGCCGTAATGCAGCAGGTCAAACGTTCCGTAGGTCAATACTCGTTTCATTTTTAGCCTTTCCTTTCGTTTTTTACAGCTTGCTCAATGCTCCGGTTTCTGTAAGAGTCATCGCCTGCCGTTACACTTTGAATATTCAGATGCGGCAAAATACGGAATACTTCCCGCGCGAAAATAGCATCGCAATTATACTTATTACGCTCTCTGCTGAAAAACAGCTTGATGTTTTCCGGCAAAGAAAGGAACATCTGCGTATCGATCACGGTGTAATCCAGCCAATCGTTATATTTATCGGTCAGCTCCTTGAGGGTGAGCTCGTTGAAATCTCTGCGCAGGAAAACCGCTACGGGCGCTTCCATGGAACAGAGCTGCTGTTCCAGCTCTTTTGCCCAACCCTTATGGTCGTTCTTTCCGACGAGATAAACGTTCCGCGGCCGCTTTTTGTTTTCGGCATAATCGATCACTTCAAACTTCGGCGCTTTTCCGTAGAACAGCATATCGTTCAGGTTCCGGATATTATCCGGCGCATCGTAATTTGTAAACATCTTATAATACGCGTCATACGCCGCACTGTTCACATCTGCCTGCTTATCGTTTTCGTGCAGGTATGCGAGCATTTCGTTCATGGTATAAATTTTGCGGAACGGGAGGTCGCGCACATCCATATACATGCCGCGCTCTGCCATGTACGCATCATAGTCGTACATAAAGAGCACGATTGGCTTACGCGTGATGGAAAAATCGAAGAAAACGCTGGAATAGTCCGTGATCAGCACATCCACAGCATTCAAAAAGCTGTAACTGTCCACGTCATCCGGGAATTTTACAATGTGCTTATAGCCTTCGATCGGCACTTTGTCTTTTACAAGCGGATGCAGGTTCACGTACATGATCTGCTTATCCGTCAGCGCGCTGTCGAACTTTGTCAGCAGGTCGCGGACTTCCGCTTCGTACCCACCTTTGTTTGCGCCGGAGCTCATCGCGCCGCGCCAAGTCGGCATGTAGGCAAAAGTTTCCTTGCCGTCCATTCCGTATTGCTTCCGCACCGCCGCTGCCGCGTCTTTATCCCAGAATATCGCGTTGCGCGGGTACCCGCTCAGGATCACCTTTCCCGTATAGAGGTGGTTCAGGTTGTAATCTTCCATCATGTGATCCATCGTATAGCGGTTCGGGTGCAGAAGATAGCTGCTGTGCAGGAAATTGCGCTGCATGTTGCTCATATCCTGAATGCCCATCGCCATTTTTTTGCCGAGGGTCTTCAGCGGCGTTCCGTGCCATGTATTCAAATAGACCTGCCCTTCACGGCGGATAAAATACGTTGGGAAGCTCACGTTATTTACAAGGTATCGGCTCGTTGCCAAAATCTTCTGGTATTTTCTCGAGCGAGCGGGATAAGCTGCACACGGTTC
>ENA-OQLB01001010-OQLB01001010.1-human-gut-metagenome-genome-assembly--contig:-NODE-1010-length-13444-cov-1.835173_pt1 | contig 13444 bp, 22 predicted proteins | sample MGYA00242656_ERZ504813 | MGnify/ENA primary metagenome ERZ504813 (study PRJEB26092, sample SAMD00036388) | human gut metagenome | host: Homo sapiens | study: EMG produced TPA metagenomics assembly of... | reverse complement strand
TCCCTAGTGAAGACCCGTAAATCAAAGGCTTCACAAAATCTTCACAAAATAATTAGCACTCACCTCTTGACAGTGCTAATAATAAGTGTTATATTACAGCTAGAACAAAGGAAGGGGAACAAAAAGAGATAATAAAGATTCCACCGACCGGTGTTTGAGATGACAACAACACTTCAGAGTAAATCCGAATGTGCTAAATAAATTAATAAATGTCTTTTGAAAGGAGATATGACTTATGTTAATGCCTAGTATTTTTGGAGAGAACTTATTGGATGATTTCTTTGGAGAACCATTTGGAGGATATGATTACAGTGAATCCGGACTTATGACAACGGATGTAAAAGATACCGATAAAGGCTATGAAGTAACGATGAACATGCTGGAGTTAAAAAAGAAGATGTAAAAGCAGAACTGAAAGATGGTTATCTGACAGTCAGTGCTGAGACGAACACGAAGAAAGATGAAAAAGCTGAAGATGGCAAGTACATCCGCCGTGAACGTTACAGTGGATCCTGCAGCAGGAGCTTTTATGTAGGCGACGGTGTCAAACAGGAAGACATCAAAGCAAAATTTGAAGACGGTACATTGAAACTGTTCGTACCGAAAGAAGCAGCAAAACCTGCTGTAGAACAGAAGAAATACATTTCCATTGAGGGATAATCAGAATGCGGATTGTAAGCGTCCGGTTACAAGGCTGCCAGATGAGGCAGCCGCTTAAAAAGAAAGTTAGTTAAATTCAGATAGATTTATAAGGAGGAACGACTTATGTTAATGCCTAGTATTTTTAATGATAACTTATTTGATGATTTCTTTGATTTTCCATTTTATGATGATAAAGCAGATCGTAAGATCCAGAGAAAACTGTATGGACATCATGCAGGCAATCTGATGAAGACAGATATCAAAGAGAAAAAAGATGGTTATGAACTGGAGATCGATCTTCCGGGATTCAAGAAAGATGAAGTTACAGCAGAACTGAATGACGGATATCTGACAGTCAGCGCTGCCAAAGGACTGGATCAGGATGAGCAGGAGAAAGAAACTGGTAAGTATATCCGTCGTGAACGTTACGCAGGAGCCTGCCAGAGAAGTTATTATGTAGGTGAAGATATCACGGAAGAAGATATCAAGGCTGAGTTTAAGCATGGTATCCTGAAACTCTTTGTCCCGAAGAAAGAAGTAAAACCGGCAGTAGAAGAGAAGAAATACATCAGTATCGAAGGATAATGACAACACGTTAAAAACTTTCAAATACACCATATGATGAGGCAGCATACAGGAGCAAAATCCTGTATGCTGCCCTTTTTGCCATCTATATAAATGGAAATTTGAGAAAGTCTGGATAGTATAATGAAGTTAGGATTTGATCTGTATTTTGAGATGTGGAAAAAGGGAGAAATATCTATCAGAAAAGCTGTATAGTAGTGGTGAATCGAAAAATAAAATCTGAGAGAGTTTTCGGATGTAGGAATCGGAGAATTACAGATAATGAAAAATCAACCATGGGAAAGGGAATGTTTAGTGTTATGGCATGGACATTCCCTTTTCTGGACATTCTAATGTGCAAGTAATGCAGTCGGCAGAATTGGCAGAAAAAATATAGAAGTATAGAGAGCAGTTGTTTGAATATCTGGAATACTATAAACAGGACAGGGGATATTTGTTAAGTTTCAATTTTTAATAAAAATAAGAAGCGCGGAATCCAGAACTTGGAGTATCAAGGGAAAAGGATTTTGGAAGTAATTGTATAAGATATAAGGATAATAAGAGGAACATCTTGCTGGCATCGGCAAGCTGTATTATAGAAAAAGCCCTGCTTTATGCAAGGCTTTTGAAGTATGAGAAAGATTTTCATTTACCAGATTCCAAGCACATGCTGCATGGAAAGACTGGCGATCGTGATACCGATCCAACAGCAGAAACCAAGAGCGAGTGGCTTGCCGCCGGTTTTGATCAGCTTGATGATATTCGTATTCAGACCGACTGCACTCATGGCGAGGACGATGAAGAACTTGCTGAGTGTCTTCAGTGGAGTAAATACATCTGCGGATACGCCGGCTGAAGTTGCGATCGTTGTGATCACGGAAGCGAGAACAAAGTAGAGGATGAACATCGGGAAAATCTTTTTAAATTCCACTTTCTTTCCTTCGGCTTTGGAGCTGCGTGTCCGGATAAATGCGAGAACCAGTGTGATCGGGATGATCGCGAGCGTTCTGGTAAGTTTGACCGTAACTGCCTTATCCAGTGTGCAGAACCGAGAGCGTAGAGCGAATCCCAGGTGGAAGCCGCTGCAGTTACGGAAGAGGTATCGTTGATCGCAGTTCCGGCAAAGATACCGAAGGCTTCCCCGCTTTTGGTTGAAAATCCAAGCAGTGCACCAAGTGACGGGAAGAACAGTGCGGCGAGCATGTTGAAAAAGAAGATAACAGAGATTGCCTGTGCAACTTCTTCATCATCCGCATCAATGACCGGTGCTGTTGCGGCAATTGCAGAGCTCCGCAGATGGAAGATCCGACACCGACCAGATGTGGAAATATTTCCCGGTACATGCATAACTTTATGTAACAGATATGCAATGATCAGGGACGTTGAAATCGTCGTTACGATAATTGGCAGTGACTGTTTTCCGGTTTCCAGAATCACGGAGAGATTCAGTCCGAAACCGAGAAGGATTACAGCGTACTGAAGAACCTTCTTTGACACAAAAGTAATACCGTCCTGAAACATGGATTTGTTTTTTAATAATAAAGTAATGATCATTCCGGCAAGGATACCGAATACTGGTCCGCCGATGATTGGAAATGTCTGTCCGAGGACCCAGCATGGAACGGCGATGACCAGACAAAGTAAGATGCCTTTCCAGCTTTTTGTTATAAAATTCATAGAAATACCCCTTTCAAGTGAAATAAATAAGTTACTCTCATAACAATCTGTCCTATCATAGCATAAAAACAGCAGAATAAAAAGATAAAGGAAGGAAAATTCCCAAAGTAATTTGAGAATAAGGTGGAAATAACAAAAGATTCCCGATATAATAACAATATATGATTTTGGGGATAAGGAGGTAAAGTGTGATAAAACGGGGAATCCGGACATTGCACAAAAGAAAGTGATGCATACACTGAAAAAATTTGTAAAATATTATGCGCCGTACAGGACAGTATTCTTTCTGGATCTGATCTGTGCGGCGATCATCAGTCTGGTGGATCTTGCATTTCCACAGATTTTAAGAACACTGACAAAGACTTTATTTACAGAGGATCCATCACAGATCCTTGGAGCACTTCTGCCGATCGGACTGGCTTTGCTTGTGATGTATATCATACAGACATTTTGTAAATATTATGTCAGTTATCAGGTCATATGATGGGGCACATATGGAACGGGATATGCGCCAGAAGTTATTTGATCATTATGAGAGACTTTCTTTTTCTTATTATGACCAGAATAATTCCGGACAGATGATGAGCAAGCTGGTTTCGGATCTGTTTGATATTTCCGAGTTTGCGCACCATGGACCGGAGAATTTATTTATATCCGTAATTAAAATCGTTGGTTCGTTTACATTTTTGTTTCTTATTAACTGGAGACTGGCGATTCCGCTGCTTGTGATGGTTGTATTTATGCTGATCTTTTCTTATAAACAGAACCGTCAGATGCAGGAGACTTTTATGGACAACCGGAGAAAGATCGGGGATGTCAATTCCAGTCTGCAGGATACACTTGCGGGAATCCGTGTGGTGCAGTCTTTTGCAAATGAAAAGATTGAACGGGAGAAATTCGAGAAAAGCAATGAAGGATTTCTGGTATCCAAGGATGCAAACTATCATTGTATGGGAAGCTTTATGAGTGGCAATCTTTTCTTCCAGGGAATGATGTATCTGATCACATTAGTGTTCGGCGGATGGCTGATCGCACATGGGAAAATGGAAGCTGCCGATCTTGCCATGTATGCGCTTTACATCGGAATTTTTATCAGCCCGATCCAGATTCTTGTGGAGCTTACCGAGATGATGCAGAAAGGTCTTTCCGGTTTCCGGCGCTTTCTGGATGTTGTGGAGACGGAGCCGGAGATTGTAAATGCACCGGATGCAGAGCCACTTGAAAATGTAAAGGGTGAAGTGGAATATAAAAATGTTTCTTTCCATTACAGTGATGATGATACGCCGGTACTGGATCGGGTATCTTTTAAGATCCCGGCTGGCAGATCCATTGCCCTTGTGGGACCGTCGGGAAGTGGAAAGACGACGATCTGTTCCCTGCTTCCAAGATTTTATGATGTGACCGGAGGTGTGATCACAATCGATGGGCAGGATGTAAGAAAGCTGACACTGGAAAGTCTGAGAAGTCAGATCGGCTGGTACAGCAGGATGTCTATCTGTTCTGTGGATCAATCAGGGAAAATATTGCTTATGGAAAACCGGGGGCATCGATGGAAGAAATTATCGATGCGGCGAAGAAGGCAAATATCCATGAATTTATCATGTCCCTGCCGGATGGATATGAAAGCTTTGTAGGAGAACGAGGAACCCGTCTGTCGGGGGGACAGAAGCAGAGGATTTCGATTGCAAGAGTATTTCTTAAGAATCCGCCGATATTGATTCTGGACGAGGCGACCAGTGCGCTTGACAATGAGAGTGAGCGCTGGATCCAGCAGAGCCTGGAAGAGCTTGCGAAGAACCGGACCACGATCACGATCGCACACCGGCTTTCTACGATCCGCAATGCGGATGAGATTCTTGTGGTTGCAAATAATGGAATCGCTGAACGGGGAAATCATGATGAATTGCTTGAGCAGGGTGGAATTTATGCGCATTATTATGAGATGTCATGATGTTGGTGTCAAAAGGTATTTTGACACCTTTGATACAAGATTGCTACGTGCTTTGCACTCTCGCAATCCTCAAAAACATGAGTAAGTGAGGAAATCAAAATAAGTAAACAAAAAAGCTTCTTTTCAGAAAAACAGGAGGGCCGTTTCTGAAAAAGAAGCTTTTTATATCGTAAAATTGTAAGCAGTGTGTGCTGGTCTATATTTGCAAAACATTACACAGCTTAATCACACATATGGCAGGCTGCGCATGCAGACGGTGTCGTTGCGCATCCGCGAGAGCTGTCTCCCGAAGCTCTGCCGGAAGACGCTTTCCTACAGTGTACACCGCTTCCAGCATTTCATCGAATGGAATCAGCTGGCGTACTCCGGAAAGGGCGATCTCTGCAGCGATCGTTGCATTTGCCACACCGGCAGCATTACGGTTCTGGCAAGGATATTCGACCAGACCGCCGACCGGATCGCAGACCAGACCGAGCATATTCATAAGAACAGTGGATGCTGCGGCAAGGGATTGTTCCGGGGATCCGCCCATCAGTCAACGGTTGCAGATGCCGCCATTGCAGATGCGATTCCGACTTCTGCCTGACATCCGCCGACTGCTCCGGCGACAGTTGCATTGCGCATAGCAAGATAACCGATCGCGCTGGCATTATAAAGTCCCTGCTTGATCTGTTCATCGGAAAGCTCATAGGTTTCCAGGAGGGCAAGCAGAAGTCCCGGAACGATACCGGCAGATCCGGCAGTCGGGGAAGCTACGATCACACCCATGGAAGCATTGGTTTCCAGAGTTGCCATCGCGTAAATGACAGCTCGTTCCAGAAGATCCCCGCAAAGACCTTTTCCGGCATCCTTGTGATCTGAGATTTTTTAGCTTCGCCACCGATCAGTCCGCCCATGGATTTGACCGGGGTATGGATCGGAGTAGAAGCGGCTGATTTCATGATCTCAAGAACACGGTCCATTTTGCGGTCTGTCTCTTCCGGATCCTGTTCTCCTTCTGTGAGTTCTCTCTGAAGCATCACAGCAGAAATTGAAAGGTTCTGTTCCTGACAGACTTTTAATAATTCTTTTGCATTTCTAAAATCCATAATCTGTATTCTCCTTCCAATTACATCTGAACAACCATAACGTTGTATACATTTTTTGTTTCTTCTAATTGTATCTGCGATATCTTCCGGTACCAGATCATCGGATTCTACGATGGTATAAGCGGTATTTCCTTTGGATTCGCGGAACAGACGCATGAATGCGATATTGATTCCAAGTTCGCTGAGGCATTTGGTAATGTAAGCAACAACGCCCGGTGCATCTTTCTGGACGACGACGATCGAGCTGTATTCTCCGGTAAAATCGACCTCCACACCATTGATCCGGCACAGGCGGGCTTTTCCGCCACCGAGAGATTCTCCGCGGATCGTCATCTCCTGCCCTTCTTCATTTACCATCAGGATATCAACGGTATTCGGGTGCACGTCGGTTTCTACATTGTTCGGAATGAAAGAATATTCGATTCCGTTGTCTGTTGCGATCTGGAAGGAATCGCGGATGCGCACGTCATCGGTGGCAAACCCCATAATACCGCCGAGAAGAGCACGGTCCGTACCATGACCATGATAGGTTTTGGCAAAAGATCCATAAAGGGTAAATTCTACTTTTTTAAGAGAACCGGTGAGAAGCTTTCTTGCAAGCAGAGCGATTCTGGCAGCTCCAGCAGTATGGGAGCTGGATGGTCCGATCATATTCGGTCCCATGACATCAAAAACACTGATAAAGGACATAGTAAACCTCCTGTAAAATAATTGTTTCACGCACGTAAAAAGGATTGACGTCTTATTAGTTATATTGTACCATCAACTTATGAGTGAAACAAATTCATAGATTTTATGAAGATGTTGAAAAATTTTCATAATGGAGTCAGAAGATGGAATTACGTCAATTACAGACTTTTATACAGATTGCGCAGATGCAGAGCTTTTCCAGAACGGCAGAGATGCTGGGGTATTCGCAGTCGGCAGTGACGGTTCAGATCCGCCAGCTGGAAAACGAACTTGGGAAAAGGCTGTTCGACAGGACAGGAAAGAAAGTGGTGCTTACCCCGCAGGGGGAAGAATTTCTGGAGCATGCCAACCGGATCCTTTATGATGTTCATCAGGCGAAAGCATCCATGAATGATACGGATGAATTGAAAAACCCACTTCACATTGGACGATCGAGTCTCTGTGTACGGTGAAATTTCCAAAGATCATAAGGAAATTCAGGGAACAGTATCCCAGGGTTTCTATCCGGATCACGGTAGATTCTCCGGAAAAGCTGATCCAGATGATGGAACATAATGAACTGGATATGATCTATATTCTGGATACACCAAGATGGGACAGCAACTGGATTAAGGTGATGGAGAAGGCAGAACCAGTTATGTTTGTGACATCAGTCAGTCACCGGCTGGCAAAAGAAAGAAATTTATTGCTTGATGATCTGCTGAAAGAGTCTTTTTATCTTACAGAGCGCAATGCCAATTACAGGCAGGCACTTGATGGTCAGCTGGCGTTAAGAAGAAAAGAGCTTTCTCCGATGCTGGAGATCAGTGATACTGCATTTATCAAAAAAATGCTGATGCGTGGGGGAGGCGTTTCATTCCTGCCACGTTTTGCAGTAGAAGATGATATTGAGAAAAAGAAACTCACACTTTTGGATGTGAAAGATATAGAAATTACGATGTATCGTCAGATTTTCTATCATAAAAATAAGTTCAAGACAAAAGAGATGGAGAAATTTGCAGAGTTTGCACTGGAGGACAACTAAGAGAAAATACGGCTATGGATAAGAAAAATACTGATTTTGGCTTGGATGTATTACGAAAATTTATCTGAAGAGCAGGGAGAGCATAATATTTTCTACGTCATCTTGCGAAGTCTCAAAAAAGGATTTATACTAAAAATTAGCAGAAAATCATAAGAGGAAAGAAGGAAATAAAAGATGGAAATTTCACATTTTATGCACCGACTTATTTTGCTTTTGGTAAGGATACAGAAAATGATACCGGAAAGTATGTAAAACGTTTTGGCGGTAGCCGTGTACTGCTCCATTATGGCGGAGGTTCTGTCATTCGTTCCGGACTTTTGGACCGTGTTAAAAAATCTCTGGACGGGGAAGGAATTTCTTATGTAGAATTAGGAGGCGTAAAGCCAAATCCGAGAAGTGGTCTTGTATATGAGGGAATTGACCTGTGCCGGAAAGAAAAAGTAGATTTTGTATTGGCAGTCGGAGGCGGAAGTACAATTGATTCCGCAAAGGCAATTGCGGCAGGTGCAGTATACGATGGAGATTTCTGGGATTATTATGAAGGAAAGCTTGTCGAGGAAGCACTTCCGATCGGAACAGTTATTACGATTTCAGCTGCAGGAAGTGAAGGATCACCGGACTCTGTTATTACAAAAGAAGAAGGAATGTTCAAAAGAGGGGCAACCGAGAAGCATTCCGTCCGAAATTCACGATCATGAACCCGGCACTTACACAGACACTTCCGGCATATCAGACAGCTTGCGGAATTACAGATATTATGGCACATCTGTATGAGCGTTATCTGACCAATACCGAAGAAGTAGAAGTGACAGACCGTATGATCGAAGGGCTTCTTCTGACGATGATCCATGAAGGACCGAGAGTCATTGCAGACCCGGATAATTATCAGGCAAGAGCAAACATCATGTGGGCAGGTATGATGGCACACAATAATCCTGCGGAGTAGGACGTACACAGGACTGGACAAGCCATAACATCGAGCACGAATTATCTGCATTGTATGACTGCGCGCACGGTGCAGGGCTTGCGGTTGTTATGCCGGCTGTATTTACTTATACACTGGAACACAATGTGATGCGTTTTGCACAGGCTGCAGTCCGTGTCTGGGGCTGTCAGATGGATTTTGCAGATCCAAAGAGAACGGCACTGGAAGGAATTGAGGCACTTCGAAACTTTTAATTTCGATTGGGATGCCAAAGAATTTTGCAGAGCTTGGAGCCAAAGAAGAAGATATTGAAAAGCTGGCACATACATGCTGTTATGGAGATGTAAATACTGGTACAGTGGAAGGATTTGCAACTCTTGATCAGAAAGATGTGGAAAATATTTATAAACTGATGGTATTTTAGAAAAAGAAATATCGTAAAACAGGAAATTTGGAAGAGGGAGTGCGTGACTTAAACTCAAGTCATACACTCCCTCTTTTTGAAACGTCTATTTTCCAACAGGCTATGCATTTTCATAAATCGGTTCGAAATCATCTGCGCCGTGTCCACAGAGCGGGCAGGTGAATTCTTCCGGAAGATTGCTTCCTTCGTATACATAATTGCAGATCTTACAGCGCCATCCGATAATCTTCTTATCCTCTTTTTTCTGTTCTGGTTTTGGCTTTACATGTGCCTGATAATCTGCGTAAGTCAGAGGCGGATTGTCACTTAAAAGTTTCGCATCGGTTACTTCAGCAATAAAAAGGGTATGTGTTCCAAGATCCTGTCTGGAAACTACCTTTGCGCTGAGAACAGAACATGTCTGCCATCCGAGGTAAGGAACTGCATTTTCATCTGCAGGTGCAGTGATATTTGCGAATTTATCAACATCTCTGCCGGACTGGAAACCGAAATGCCGGATCGTTTCAAAAGAGCAGGTCTGGTCAAGCAGGCTTAACGTAAAAATGCCGCTCTCTTTGATCAGATCACAGGTATAGTTGCTATTCAGCACAGAGATTGCGATCCGTACCGGATTATTCGCAACCTGGATGCAGGTGTTGGTAATACATCCGTTTACTACATTCCCAGAGCGTGTTGCAAGCATAAATACTCCATAAGATAAATTGTAAAGTTGCTTTTTTTATCCATATAACATTCCTCCTGACTTTCAAAACTTGATAATAAGAATCATTACTATAATTAAAGAATACATGATAAAAGAAAAATTGTCAATTATAAAATCAAGATTTCCGGAAATCAGAATCACAAAAAATGTGATGATTTCTGATCCTAAGAAGGAAAGCCAGATTCCATTCAGCCCCAGAATCTGTGAGAACAGAATCGCGCAGAAAGCAATTGCGATAATGCCGCGCATAACAGAACCAAGGACGGCAGGACGTGCCCGGTCGATTGCGGAAAAATAGGCAACCAGCACAATATTGATTCCGGCGCTAAAAAGCCAAGGAAATAAAGCCTAAGACCAGTATGGGCGTAAGCAAGCATCTGGAGATTGTGTTCGCTGTTAAAGATACTGATAAAGGTATCCGTAAATCCGTAGATCAGTGCAACGATCACAAGCTCGATCAGAAGTGCTGCTGCAAGGGACCAGTTGAGAAATTTACGGACGAGATCATGTTCGCCCTTTCCGTAGCTCTGGCTGATCAGCGGCTGTGCACCCTGGGCAAGTCCGTTTAGGATTGCCATTGCGACCAGTGAAATATTTGCAACTACGCCGTAGGCGGCAATTCCGATATTTCCGGCGATACGCAGGATCAGCATATTGAATATAATTGTAATGACAGCGGAGGAGATTTCCGCAAAAAATGCAGAGACTCCAAGCTGGCAGCATCTGATGATCCGGCGAAGAGAGGGCTTGCGCCAGTGAAATTCTACATGGTTATTCTTTCCAAGATAATGTGTCGAACATACCAGCATCGTCACAACCGGTGAAAGAGCGGTTGCAAGTGCAGCCCCCAGAAATCCAAGATTCAAAGGAACATGAAAATATAGGTCAAATAAAATATTAAAGAAGCTTCCGGAAAATGGAACCGATCATGGCGATAGAGGTCGCATGGTCATTCCTCGCAAATGCCGTGAAGGTATAGTTTGACATAAAAAACGGGGTAAAGAGCAGGACGATACGCATATAATTACGTCCAAGCCGGATGAGCCCGGCATCTGCCCCTAAAAGTGCAAGTGCTTTATGCGGAATGAAGATTCCGGTGAGCATAAACGGAATGCTGCATATGAGACACCAGAAGATGGATGGGTAAAATAGTAGTCCGAAGGTGCACCTTTGGCGGTACTGATACTGTAGCGTGTGGCAGAACCGATCCCGATCATCGAACCGATTGCGAAGATCAGTCCGAATACCGGAAGGATCAGATTCAGGCAGCAAGTCCATCTGCGCCGCATTTGTAAGAGATAAAAAGGTATCTGCCAGAATGTAGATGGAGACACCGATCATTCCGGAAATACTCTGGGAAATGTATTTTAAAAATTTATGAAACATGTTTTTGAATTCCTCGTCTTTCTTAAAGCCAGATTAAATGAAATAACCATCTGTACCAGCCTGGTAATAAGCGGACTCTGATATCTCCATATAAGAATAGCATAAACATACTGGTTTGTCGAAAAAATAATCTTGCAATTACTTCGTTAACGTGCTATAGTAAGTTTTGTAAAACCAAATAATGCTTCAGGGCGGGGCGAAATTCCCCACCGGCGGTAAAGCCCGCGAGCCGTAAGGCATGAACTGGTGAGATTCCAGTGCCGACAGTAAAGTCTGGATGGAAGAAGTTGAATCGTTGCTGATAGAAGCGGATTCTATCATATATGCAGGAATAAAAAGTAAAACGCTCTGGAATGGGAATCATTCCAGAGTTTTTATTTTTCGGAAAATAAAATGCCGGGTCAGGATTCGATAAGAAAATGGTATTTCCGGAAAGTTTGACAGAGCGTACAGCGATATAACTGAGAAAGAAAGCCCTGACAGGTAAGAGAATCTGTCAGGTTTTCCGGGAGAGATGAGAAAGGAGAAAAAATGACAGATGAATTTTACATGCGCCGTGCAATTGAACTGGCAAAAAAAGGACGTGGATGGACAAATCCAAACCCGATGGTTGGTGCCGTGATCGTAAAGAATGGAAGCATTATCGGGGAAGGGTATCACGAAAAATGTGGTGAGCTTCATGCAGAACGGAACGCAATCGCATCCCTGACAGAAAGCGCCGAGGGAGCAACACTTTATGTGACGCTGGAGCCGTGCTGTCATTATGGGAAGACACCACCGTGTACGGAAGCGATTCTGGAACAGAAGATCGCACGGGTTGTGATCGGATCGAGAGATCCGAATCCGAAAGTGTCCGGCAAAGGAGCAAAGATTTTGCGCGAGGCAGGTGTCCGGGTGGAAGAGGATTTCCTGCGCGAAGAATGTGATGCGTTAAATCCGGTCTTTTTCCACTATATCACAACAGGGCTGCCCTATGTGGTGATGAAATACGCAATGACGGCAGACGGAAAGATTGCGACAAAAACAGGAGCATCAAATGGATATCCGGTGAGGAAGCAAGAAATCTGGTACATGAGATGCGCCATGACTATATGGGAATCATGGCAGGAATCGGAACGGTTCTGGCAGACGATCCGATGCTGAATGTGCGTCTGGAGGGAAAGAAAAGTCCGGTCAGAATTATCTGTGACAGTATGCTCAGGATTCCGTTGGACAATCAGATCTGCCAGACAGCAGGGAGATACCGGACGATCGTTGCATATGCCGGTGAAAAGGGGAATGCGATTTATTTAGAAAGAGAAAAAACGCAGTCTTGAAAAGCTTGGAGTCGTGCTTCTCAGAGTTCCTTCGGAAAAGGGGGAGATCAATCTGCAGCTTCTGATGAGAAAGCTTGGAGAGATGGGAATTGACAGTGTACTTATTGAAGGCGGTGGAACTTTAAATGAGGATGCCCTGCAATCCGGTATCGTAAATGAGGTGAAAGCCTTTATCGCACCGAAAATTTTTGGCGGAAGAGGCGGAAAGACTCCGGTGGAAGGCTTTGGAGTTGAGAAAGTAGACGATGCCATAAAGCTACAGCTTACGAGAATCTCGCAGGTTGGAGAAGATATTCTGGCAGAGTATAAGGTTTGGAGGAAATGTAAATGTTTACAGGAATTGTAGAAGAAACCGGATCCATCCGGTCACTCCGACTTTCTGGATCATCCGGGAAGATTGCGATTCGGGCAAAAAAAGTACTCGGTGGAACCAGGATCGGAGACAGTATTGCGGTAAATGGTGTCTGCCTGACGGTGGTTTCCCTGGAAAAAGATGGATTTACCGCAGATGTGATGGCGGAGACGGTGCGAAGAACCAACCTTGGTGACACAAAGATCGGTGAAAAAGTGAATCTGGAACGCGCGATGGCGGCAGATGGCAGATTCGGCGGACATATCGTTGCAGGGCATATTGATGGGACCGGAATGATTGAAGAACTCAGAAAGGAAGAAAATGCAGTATGGGTAAAAATCCGGACAACGCCGGAGATTCTGGAACTGATCGTAGAAAAAGGTTCAATCTGTATTGATGGAATCAGTCTGACAGTGGCAGAAGTAAATGAAAAAAGCTTTCAGGTATCAGTCATTCCTCATACCGGAGAGGAAACCACGCTGCTGAAGAAAAAAGCTGGGGACAGGGTGAATCTGGAAAATGATATTGTAGGGAAGTATATTAAAAAGTTTCTTACACCATCGGAACCGGCTGGAAAATGTGGAGGACTTACCATGGAATTATTAGAGGAGTATGGAATTTGATGCGAAGAAATTCCGGGACCGGAATGGAAAGCATACAGAAGAACAGGATAAAAATAAGTTATAGATCGGACAGGAGGAA
>ENA-OQLB01001009-OQLB01001009.1-human-gut-metagenome-genome-assembly--contig:-NODE-1009-length-13452-cov-2.429268_pt1 | contig 13452 bp, 21 predicted proteins | sample MGYA00242656_ERZ504813 | MGnify/ENA primary metagenome ERZ504813 (study PRJEB26092, sample SAMD00036388) | human gut metagenome | host: Homo sapiens | study: EMG produced TPA metagenomics assembly of... | reverse complement strand
GGATTCCAGAAAATGATGTTTGACTCCGTTTTCCTTGTATGCAATTACCGTACTCAAATTGACATTTTCCACACTCTTAAAAATATTTCCCTCTACATACGGTTCGTTTCTTTCAGTTTTGCGATCAGGTGCTTGATTTCCATCCGTTTGGATGCACTGCTTCCATCCACACTGCAGGTACTGCATGTCTCGGTAAACCGGCAGGCGCACTGCAGAAAATGCAGATGATTGTAATCTCTCCAATGCTTGATATCATCTTCCCTTACCAGATACAGCGGACGAATCAGCTCCATCCCCTCAAAATTCGTGCTGTGCAGCTTCGGCATCATGGTCTGTACCTGCGCACCATACAACATTCCCATCAGGATTGTCTCAATCACATCATCATAGTGGTGTCCAAGTGCGATCTTGTTGCATCCAAGTTCTTTTGCCTTACTGTAGAGATGCCCTCTTCGCATTCTGGCACATAAATAACACGGAGATTTTCCACATCAAACACCGCATCAAAAATATCAGACTCAAAATTTTGATCGGAATCCCCATCATTTTGCATTCTGTTCAATCAGTTTCCGGTTCAGTTCACTGTATCCGGATCCATCACCAGATATTCCACCTCAAACGGAAACTTGTTGTGCTTTTTAATTCCTGAAACAGCTTTGTCCATCAGCATCGAATCTTTTCCACCGGAAATACAGACTGCAATCCTGTCCCCCTCCTGCACCAGCTCATATTCCCGAACTGCCTTGGCAAATCGCGAGAACAGTCTTTTGTGAAATTTTTTGCGGATACTTTTCTCAATCTCTTCTGCCCGCAAAAGTTCTTCACCTGATTCTTCCTCTTCCTTCTTCTGCTCAGCTTCCATCCGCTCTAACAACCACCTCGTATATCCGCCTTCCAGACTGACTGCATCATATCCTTTCTCCCGGAGCACTTCTGCACATTCTTCACTTAATGCCCCTCGCGTACAGTAAAGCACCAGCTTCTTTTCCTTATCCGCCGCATCCAGATTCTGCTCGATTGTTTCTGTCGGAAGCCACTCTGCCCCCGGAATCATTCCGTATGACATGGAAGCTTCATCCCGAATATCGATCAGGCGATAAGACTGCTCCGGCATGGATAAGAGCTCTTTATATTGTATATCCCACTCTTCCATCTTTTTCAAATGTATCCTTTCTATATTCCTACCATAGAAATAAGTTTAATAACCTTTTTTATTATACGGGTATTCTAAACAGTTGACAAGTAGCAGTTTTGTATAATCCTTTTCTGTATTATCAGAAGCTTAATACTGTTTCACTTATATCTGTGCTATAATATCAGTATAGTTGTGGATTTTTATTTTTCCACCGTACATTTAAAATATCATATATGAGAGGAGAATCAACATGACATTGAGAGAAAAATATGGAGAATGGGGAATTATTTTAGGCGCTACTGAGGTGTCGGAAAGCATTTTGTGAAAGGCTTGCCAAAGAAGGTATGAATGTCGTAATGGTCGGACGCCGTGAAGAAAAATTAAAAGAGCTCGGTGAGGAACTAAAAAACACTTATGAGATTGATTATAAAGTCGTAAAAGCAGACTTTTCGCTGCCAGATGCTACTGACAAAATTTTTGCTGCAACAGAAAATCTGGATATGGGATTTATGGCCTATGTACCTGCTTACACTCTTTTGGCAAAATCCAGGATACACCTTGGGAAAAGCATGAGGCAATGATCAACGTAAACGTTGTTACATTTATGAAATGCTTCTATCACTATATGAAAATCTTTGCTGCACAGGATCGCGGTGCTGTCATCAACGTATCTTCTATGACTGGAATTTCCAGTTCACCATGGAATGGCCAATATGGTGCAGGAAAGGCATTCATTTTAAAAATGACAGAGGCTGTTGCCTGTGAAACGGAAAAGACCAATGTTGATGTGGAAGTCATCACTTTGGGAACTACTCTGACACCAAGTCTTTTAAGCAACCTGCCTGGCGGACCACAGGGGGAAGCTGTTATGAAGACTGCTCAAACACCGGAAGAAGTTGTGGACGAAGCTTTTGAAAAATTAGGAAAAGAACTGTCTGTCATTTCCGGAGAGCGTAATAAAGCCAGCGTCCATGACTGGAAAGCGAATCATACAGAAGATGACTATATCCGCTATATGGGATCTTTCTATCAAGAATAATTATTGAAGTAATTAAATGAAAAATCAGAAAGCCATAAAAGTATTGTTTTTCAGTACTTTTATGGCTTTATCACGCATCTTTATACTAAAAAACCGTAAAGCCACATTTTATGTACTTTACGGTTCTTTTCCAAAAGTCGGAGTGACGTGATTCGAACACGCGACCTCTACGTCCCGAACGTAGCGCTCTACCAAGCTGAGCCACACTCCGATATAAGATAAGAAATTCTTATCTTATAACCTACGGATAGAGGACTCGAACCTCTACTAACAGAGTCAGAGTCTGCTGTGCTGCCATTACACCAATCCGCATCACCTCATGTTTCGTCTCTGTCAGACGCAACATAGTTATTATATCCACATGTATAAAAAAGTCAATACCTTTTTTTATATTTTTTGTTTTTTATTTAATAAAGGTGATTGAGTGTGAACAGTAACGAATAGGGCCGACCATCACGCCGGCCCATTCTTTAAGAATTTTTTACATGCCTTAATTGCTCATTGAGCATATTTAACATTTCAGGTGTAATTGCTGGTCCGATCATTTTCGCAAGCTCTACGAATGTCAACGAACGAATTGAATTCTGCACACTCTCAGTCAGTAACGCTTTACCACCTTCTCCAAACGAGATAAACAACCCATTCAGAATTTCATTGCCTTTCTCTGTATCCAGTATTGTCCCTATCTCATCATATACAGACAGAAAGCCCTGTGTTGCTTCAAGCTTCTTTTTTTCTCCATACTCATCCAGGAACCAGTTGACTCCGTCATTTTCGCCGGACTCCAGAATATACTCTGCCTCCAATCCATCTGTATGAGTAAAAGCGGCCTCGTCTTCGCAAACCTTCTCATCTCCGCAATAACCATAAATTGTAATTGAACAAAATCGCTGCGCGATGGCCTGCCAAGGCTGTGGCATAGCGATTTTCTGCTTTCTATAACAAAAAGCAGTGGAAAGCAAGTCCTAAAAGTAGTATTGTTAAGTCACCACAACGAAACAATCAATCAGGATCGACCTTCCCACTGCTTATGAAAAGAATACCATCCTTCCGCTTGGTTGGCAAGCGGTTTTACGACTCAAATGCACCTCCGTGTAAAGCAGTGTTTTGATTACTACTGATTTTACATGGAGGATTTTATTATGTATGAAAAATATTTAGAACAGCTTGAGGAAGCCGGAAAAATCCGCAACCTCAAAGAACGTTCCATCAACTGCTATAAAAACTATGTTTCTTACTTCCTGAAATATCAAGCTAAGTGCCCTGAAGAACTTACCTGCCAGGACGTTAGGACTTTTCTGCTTGCCAAAAAGGAGGAAGGACTAAAAGCCACAACTCTGAACCTTTATAATTCGGCTATCCGTTTTTTCTATCGGAACGTCCTGCATATCCTTTGGGATGATATCACAGTTCCACGTATGATTCTGGAACACAAGCTTCCAACAATACTGACTGTTGATGAAATAGACCGTCTGTTAGAAGCTGTCGATGATATCAAATATAAAGCCATGTTTGCAACGATGTATTCTTCCGGAATGCGGGTTTCTGAAGTGATTCACCTTCATTATGATGATATTTCCCGCTCAAATATGCAGATTCATGTCCGGGATACGAAGAACAGGATGGACCGCTATACAATTCTTTCTAAACGGTGTCTGGATATCCTTACACAATACTGGTTTGAGAAAGGGCGTCCCCGTGGAATCCTGTTTCCTAATAAATTTACCGGGAATTACCTGACAGTCAGTACACTGGAGCAGGTGATGCGACGGGCAGTATCCGATGCTGAACTTCCAAAGAAAGCAACTCCACACTGTCTCCGTCACAGCTTTGCAACTCATCTGATGGAGCAGGGAGTAGAACGGCAAAATATTCAGGCACTGCTTGGACACCGTGACCCAAAATCCACGGAAGTTTATCTTCATGTCAGCAACAAATCCCTCATGGGAATCCAAAGTCCATTTGACAGGAAAGAAGGTGCTGATTATGAATAAGCCCACCGTTCAGGATATTTTCCGGTGTTTTTATCCGGCATACCTTGAAAAGTATTCTCCTTCTCCGGAACAGGCAAAAGTTGCCCGGAACATCTTGAACTGCAAAACCGGAGCCTATGGTGCAAACGTCAGTGTATGCGAAGACTGTGGTGCTGTTCAGATTCACTATAATTCCTGCTGCAACCGTTGTTGTCCCATGTGTCAGGCTGTTCCAAAGGAAATGTGGATGGATGCCCGCAGAGAGGATGTGCTTGATGCACCCTACTTCCACCTGGTATTTACAGTTCCTGACATCCTGAATCCGATCATTTACAATAATCAGAAACTGTTATATGACACCCTGTATCATGCAGCTTCTGCTACAATCAGGGAACTGACCGCTGATCCAAAGCACCTTGGTGCTGCTGTCGGTTATATCTGCATCCTGCATACATGGGGCTCTGAAATGAACTTTCATCCTCATATCCATACAATACTGCTCGGCGGTGGTCTGACATCCAAAAATGAGTGGAAAGACAACGGTACTGCGTTTTTTCTTCCTATATGGGCTATCTCCAAAGTTTTTCGTGGAAAATATATGGATGAGCTGAAAAATCTCTGGAATACTAATCAGCTTGAGTTTCATGGAACTGCCGAAAAATACCGTAACCATTATGCGTTCAAAGAACTGATTGATTTCTGTTATGATGCGGAATGGATTCCTTATTGTAAGAAAACGTTTAACGGCGCACAGTCTGTGATTGACTACCTTGGAAAGTATACCCATAGGATTGCCATCAGCAATCACCGCATCATCTGCATGGACGATGGAAACGTTACTTTTTCTGTAAAAGATTACCGGAACAAAGGACAATGGAAAGAACTTACCCTTTCCGGCGTTGAATTTATACGACGGTTTCTGATGCATGTACCGCCAAAACGTTTTGTCAGGATTCGGCATTACGGACTTCTTTGTTCTCGCAGCAAACACAAGAAGCTTGCTTTATGCCGGAATCTCCTTGGATGCCAAAAGTATCTTTCGAAGCTTCGAGGTAAGGAGATGCCGGAAATATTAAAACAGCTTTATGAGATAAACATTTGTGTGTGTAAATCCTGTGGTGGGCATCTTGGAAAACCACAGCTTCGAAAACCACAAAGATGTTAAAATCTTATTCTTTCATACGTTTTCTAAAGCCTCAAAGCTTGAGGTTTTGTTGTCGTACCTATTTATCTGAAAACACTTGATTTCTGTAGCTTCTGCACAGGAAATCCTGTATAATCATGGGTAAGCACAAAAGATTGAAAGTCCATAGGTAATAGCTACCCGGACGCTCACTTTGTTCAATTAGGTCAAATCGAAAATGGTGTAAACGAAGGGGCAGTTCACTGGAATGCCAAAACTGCTTTTTCGTTTACCCCATCATCGATTCTAACCTAAAGAATTTTCAATTGCCATCTCATATTCTGCGTCCTGGTAATCTAAATATCCTTTTATAAAGTAATATGACACATCTTGTCCTTCTTCTGACAAATAAGATTCCAGCTTTTCTCTGTTTTTTCCAGAAACACTGCCCTTTTTAATGTCCTCCTCTATACAGGAAACTGCCGCCGACTCCCTGGATGATTTTAAACGTAGATAGGAAAAGTAACTATACCAATGATTATAAAATAGATATAAAAATTATTGCAAAAGTTTGCTTTTTTCTTTCTAATTTTCAATGTCTCACCGCTTACTAATTTCCATTCCGGCAACAATTTTCTCCACTACCTCCAGACACAGATCTGCTGCCGCATCCATTGTCTCCTGAAATTCTTCAAAACCGCCTTCAATTCCGTCACTCACACATTTTACCAACATGCATGGCACCTGATTTCGATTACAGGTAAGCACGATTCCCGCAGCCTCCATTTCACAGATATCCGCACTAAACATTTCATGCACTCTTATTTTCTGCTCGGGATCTGCAATAAATTTGTCTCCCGAAGCACAGACTACAGGCACTAATTCCGGATGAATCTTTCTGGCTGTATCACTTAACACTTTCGTCGTTGGAAGAAAGATATCGGGATACTGCGAATATCGTCCCACTTCTGTATGGTCTGCCGCACTTGTGTCAAATCATAGTGAACAACTTTCTCCACAATACAGACTTTTGTTTTGGACATCTCTTCCGTAAGACCACCCACTACACCAAAATTCATCACGATATCTACGTGATATTCACTGATCAGAAACTGCGTTCCGGATGCTGCCGCAATTTCTCCCGGTCCACAATTCACAATAACCATCCGATATTGGTCCGTCTCATATTCCAGCACCTGATACCCTGCTGTCTCTTTTCTCTTAACCAGTTTTGCTCCATAACGCTTCAGTACTGACTGTAGCTCAACAGCAACGATCATGCCGATTGTTTTCATAGACTCTCTCCCTCATAAATAACTTCTGTAATTCCATTATAACTTCTGCACACTCACGCAGATCTCCAGTACGTTCTCTCTGTAATCCGCTGTGATGGTTCCGCCCATTTTCTCCATCAGTGCCTTTGCAATAGATAATCCAAGGCCTGTTGATTTTCTGGCCGTATTCACGGTATAAAAACGATCAAATAATCGTTCTGCCTGTACTTCTGACAAACCTGATGCATGGTTGGAAATCCGGATATCACCGTCTTCCGACAATACAATTTTCAGATCGCCGTCACTGTACTTCACCGCATTACTGAGAATATTGCCAAGAACACGGGACAGAGCATTTTCATTTACTCTCCCCGTGATCTGTTGATCCGGAATCGAAATCTCCGGAACAATATGATTCTGCTTTAAAACGGAGTAATACGCGGATATGCTGCTTTCCAAAATCCCATTTAACGGTAAGACTTGAAGCGTCATCTCTTCCGCTTCTGATATCACAATTGTATAACGAAACAATTCTTCCGTCAATTGTTTGAGTGCCTGTGCCCGGTTTTCAATCGCATCCAGATAACGCTTTATATGCTCCGGACATTCTTCTTTTTTGAGCAGGTTCAAATAACCATAAATCGCAGTCAATGGCGTCCGCAGATCATGAGAGATATTGGTAACCGCTTCTTTTAGTTCCAGGTTTCCCTGTTCATAGCATCGTCTTTTCTCATAAAATGTTTCCAACTGCAGATTGATTGCAGAAGCCAGCGCACACATCTCCCTGTCACGGCTGGAAATCCGGATTATGGTGTTTGTATTGGTCTTCAATAATTTCTGAAAATCTTTCCGGATTTCTTTTGCTGATTTTCGCAACAGATACACCTTGATCTGCAGCACAATATTATACAAAACCAGAATTCCTACTCCACACCATACTCCAACTTCCATTTCCACTCACTTCTCCTATTTGATATCCTTCCGATTAAATAGATACAATCCTGCCAGGCTCGTTCCGAAAATGATCAAAATCGAATATCCCATCATTTTTCCGAGATTCAGAACTCCCTGATTAAAATCTGTACGGCCTGCCCTGCCGGCAGAAATCCAGGATATTTTGATAAACCGTACGGCTTATTCCCGTCAGATAAGCAGGATTTTTTACTGTTTCCATAACGGTTTCTCCATTTGCGATTACCGCCTGTGTGATCATCTCCGGCTGAGACAATTTCGAAAAAATAATCCCCGCAAACACCATCATAAAAACTGCCGCCAGAATGCAGACTACCGCAGAGGTTGTCTTACTGGAGCTTAGCATGGAGATCATATGAAAGATCGAAACATAAGAAAGCACCAGCAAAATTCCTGCCACACAGGTCTGCAGCATTGTCAAAGCCGGCATCTCTATCACGCCGAACATGGGAATGCCTGCCGCCAACCCTGCCGTATAAGCCAACAACACGCTGCACGTCCCAACCAGAAAGCTGATCCACAGATTCAATCCATATACTGCATTTCTTGAAGAACCGCTGATCAGTTTATTTCTCAATGTTCCATCGTGATATTCTGTTCCAACATATAAACTGACAAATACCGAAAGCAAAACTCCCATCACCAGAAAAAAATGAAATAGAAACGGATCCAGTAAATAATTTGCCCCACTTTCTTTCATCTGCATATATTGCGAAAGCATCAGGCAGACACTATAGATGGGAGGAATGATAACACAGGCATATGCGCCTTATTTTTGCGAAGCCGATAGAGTCCCGCACGAAATAATTTATTCATGCTTGCCACCTCCCACTAAGTTGAGATAATAGCTTTCCAGACTTTCCTCGTATTCCTGCACGGAAAACATCCTGCAATTCTGTTCTGCCAACTCCAACGCAACATCGGAAACTACCAGTTCCCCATAAACATTTGCCTGCGTATCTGACAAGATCTCATATTCAAGACCTCTTTTATCCAGAATATGAGCGAGTACAGCAGTATCCGTCACTTGCAGTTTCACACACTTCCTACAGGTATTTTCCAGCTCTTCTGCCGTAATCTCTTTCACTATAGTTCCCTTGTCAATAAATCCATAATGAGTAGCAAGTCTTGACAATTCATCCAAAATATGACTTGAAATCAGCACCGTGATCTGTCTTTCCCGGTTCAGCTTTAATATCAGTTCCCTCATCTCTACGATCCCTGTGGATCCAGACCATTGGTTGGCTCATCCAACACAAGCAGATCTGGTTTTCCTGCCAGCGCAATCGCAATTCCCCAGTCTCTGACGCATTCCGAGAGAAAAATCTTTTGCCTTTTTCTTCCCTGCATCTTCCAGCCCCACCAGTTTCAAAGTCTGAGGGATCCCTTCAAAAGACGGCAAGCCCAAAACATAATACTGCTCTTTCATGTTTTCTTCCGCCGTCATATCCAGATAAATCGACGGGGTCTCCACAACTGCGCCGATTCTTCTCTGCGCTTCCAAAATTTTCTTGTCCGTATTTTCGCTTCCATATAACCTGTAACTTCCGGATGTCGGTCTTTGCAGTCCGCAGATCAGACGGATCAATGTAGTTTTCCCCGCCCGTTCTTTCCTACAATCCATAATTGCACCTCTCGGGACATGCATAGAACACTGGTTCAGTGCCTTAAAGTGCCCGTAGTTTTTGCATAAATGATCGGTGGTTAATACATACTCCATAACAATTTGGCCTCCTTACCTTTTCTTTCCAACATATTCTATCTGTAAAGTGTTAAGAAAGCTGTTAAGAAAAGTGCAAAGAAACTGTAAATATTTCTCACTCTGCCATCTTAAAACCGATTCCCCATACTGCTTCTATATAATCTTTCCCCGAGATTTCCCGCAGCTTCTTTCTCAGATTACTGATGTGAACCCGCAGTGAACTTTCCATACAATCCGGTGTTTCTTCGCTGACACGGTCAAGCAGCACAGTCTTTGTGATCACCTGTTTTGGATGCTCCAGCAAAATTTTCAAGATGGCAAATTCTGTCTTTGTCAGTTTTACCTCATGTTCCCCAACCCATGCTTCATGCGTGACCATATTCACTGTAATTTCTCTATACATCAGTTTTTCCGAAGAATCTGATCTTGTACTTTTCCTGAGCTGCACAACAATCCTTGCCAGCAATTCTTCAATTTCAAACGGTTTTGTAATGTAATCCTCCGCGCCATTCAGCAAAAGAGCAACCTTATCTTTCACTTCAACCTTTGCGCTCATCACAATCACCGGAATTTTTTCAATCTGCGACAGCACTTCCTCTCCTGTAAGCCCCGGCAGCATCAAATCCAATAAAATCAGATCCGGCTTTTCGTTTGCCAGAAACAGTAATGCCTCTGTCCCGGAATAGGCATGGGAAACCTGATATCCCTCCTGTATCAGAACCTCTTCCAGCATTTCATTGATATGAATATCGTCATCTATGATTAAAATATGGCTCATAGAAAGCTCCTTCCTGATTTCAATTTTCTTATTCGGAATTTATAAAATTTTTGCCATATAATACTCGTCCACAACTTCTCCTTTTACCAACATTGATTTTGCTCTTATTCCTTCTACTTTAAAATCACTTTTTTCATATAATTTTCTTGCTGCTTCATTATGACATTCCACAGTAAGCTCCAGCCGAATGACAGAATTTTCCTTCGCCCATTTTTCCAGATTTTCAAAAAAAGTCGTGCCGATCCCTTTCCCCTGATACTCTTTCAATACACCCACAACAATATATGCAGTATGAAAATTTCGATGAAACTCTCCCTCTCTCGCCCGGAGATACCCACCTATTTTATTGTCTGCCTTTGCAATTTGTAAAAAGTCATTTCCATGTATCACGTTATGATAGATATCCGTTTCTAATTCTTGAATATCCATATGCTGCTTTCTTTCATTTGGTTCATACATCATAAAATTCGTTTCTGCATCAAGAGCATTTAACAAACTCCAGAAATGTTCCATTTCTTCGATTTCTATCTTTTTATAAATCACCTATATCCCCCTTATCACTTTAGAACCGTTTTCGGCTCCTTTGTAGCTTCCGGATTTAAATCATATCTTCAAAATTGTTTTCTATTTCATAAATTCCTTTATATGGACATTCAATATAATATTTCCCGTTCTCTTCATAATAAAACATGGTTGTCATTCCACCATTATTTTCAATATTTATCGTTCCATATTCTTCTGCTGACGGATAATCTTGAATCGATTGTTTCTCCGTTCGTTTTCCAGTCGCAATCTCTGATAATATCTTCTGGATGCTTTCTGAATCATCATATATTTTTTGAATACTGTTCGTGAAATCAATACAAATAGAGTCAACATTCTCCGCTTTTGGAAGAATCGGTGAGCGATTATCCTCTGCACATCCAAAACACAGACATAAACAAATTCCCAATACAACAAATAACTTCTTCATTCTACTTCTCCATATGTAAATTAAGCCCCTTGCCTTTTTCAGACAAGAGACCTAAAAACTTTCTTCACAGTCTATCATTTCCTCGCTGCAATCAAATACCGATGAATCGTCCCTTCAATTTTCCCTTGATTCTCAATTATCCTTTGCATTTTCAGCAACTGCTCAAAGCATTTATCAACTGAAAAACCAGGAAACTCCCATTCAATAATATGTGCAAACCATACAAACGCACCAATATCATAAAATTTAATTGGTCGATACGCTTCCTCTGCAGCAAGAATATGAAATCCTGCATCGACAAACGCAATTTCTCTGCTCTTCCAGATTTAAATGAGGAAACGGACTTTCCACTTCAGGCAGAACCATTTCCACTAAATCTCTATCGTTATCGCCGCCAACCTGTTGTGTAACAAAGATTCCACCCTTTTTTAATAATCGATACAATTCCCTGGCATCAAAATTTCCATGCCTGTTTATAATCATATCAAATGTCTCATTATCATACGGAATCCTTGAAGGTGTATTACACTCTTTAAAATCAATTCCTAAAGGCAGCAACTTCTCCTGACACAATCGCACATTCGGCTCGAATCCTTCTGTCGCTGCTGTTCTGGCAAACGGATGATTCAGAGACAATAAAAATTCACCCCCGCCCGTATCATAATCCAACACTTTGGCCGTATCCGTTAAATACTGTCTCACGATCTTCTCATAATCCCACGGCAAATCATTCTCTTCCTCATACCTCCCATGGATATGCGAAAAATCCCAACCTTTGATATATGCCGTCTTCTCTTCCTTTTTCCAAATTGATTTTAATTCTGCTCTATTCATTTTTAACTGCTTCCTTTCAAATTTTTCTATAAATAAAATGATTTGATCGGTGCAGCCCTGCCAGCATATGTTTTTACTTTTATTTTAACCTCGATACAATCTGCTGCCAGTTTTAAAACTGCACCGAGTAATTAATTCGTTTCATTCTCTCTAACCTCCGTATTTTCAATTTACAATAGCTCCTTTAGTTTGTCAAGAAACGCTTCTTCACCCCAGGTATTGATCTTGAAAAGCATTGCCTGACTGCCGCCTGCAGCAATCGCAGAAAGTTGAATCGGTCCGCTTCCATTCTGAAAAAGAGTTACATTCAGGCTCACCCGATTATCTCCAACATAACTATATCGTTCGAAAACACGAACACTGCATCTGGCAGTTCCACTTTCAAAGTCACTGAACTCTTCCAATGATGCTGACATACTACTGTTCTGTATGCCATTTTCAATTTTACGAAGTAATTCATAAAAATCTCCACTTACTGTCTGTTCTAATTTTGCCATCTTCGTTCTCCTTCTCTTTTAAAGTCACAGTCTGTAAATAGCCGATAAAAACTTACGCGCATCTTCCACCGCCCCATAGCAAAGGAGTCTCGCATATACTGCTTTATACAGGAATTGTTTCGCTGCTTCCATGGAAAACGGCGGTTCAAGATACTCCATGACCTCGGAATCCGAGGGCACATGATACAGTGGAAACAAATCCTCTGTTGTTCATTTTTCGGATTGTCAGTTTTTCTGTTTTCAAGAACACGGCCGCCTCACCTCTCCATACATTTAACCGCACCTACATATCTTCCAGTTTCTTAGAAATCACAAAATGAAGAATCAATGCCGCTGCAACGACACAAAGACAAAGTATCGTACACCACATCGGCACGCTCATATCCAGTTGAACCCGCAAAAGAAGTGTAATTGCCAAAAACACCGCACCTACAGTCTGTATAAAACTCAATATCTTCTTTTGAAATTCTTGTAATTTTCTTCTGTTCTTTATTTTTTCTAATTTCCAGATTCCATAATTAATCTGAATATCCTGCGCCGCTTCATCCGATATCAGTTCATCCATACTTACCTTCAATTCAAGTGCCAATTTTTTGCTGTGATCAAATCCGGGCATCTTGAGCCGTTTTCCCATCTGCAGATTGTCTGTCTTGATACATACAATTTATCCGCAAGCTGCTGTTGAGTCAGATTTTTTTCTTCTCTTAATTTTTTGATGTTATTTCCAAATGCCATACTCTGTACCTCCCTTTGCTCGTATCTTATAACGACAAAACTCAAAAAGAAAGCACCATCCTGTATTTTCTTTGTTTCCATTTTGGTAACATCATTCCATCACCATTTATCATGGACATGAAATCTATGTTCCGACAGAATATACTTTGTTCTGATTCAAATATGCATCAGTAAACTGAAGTTGTATTTGTTGAAATATTAAATTTCAACAGTTTCTCCGCAAGATATATAATATATGTTATTCATATGATGAGACAAATAGTCAAATGCTGTCTTCCCTGTGCAATGACACGTATAAAACTTCATGTCTTTATATTTCTGTAATTCCATCACAATATCATCTAACAGTTCCTTTGATACTGATTTCCTTGTAAACGGATTGAACAAATGAAAACCACCTATACAAAAACATGGTCG
>ENA-OQLB01001008-OQLB01001008.1-human-gut-metagenome-genome-assembly--contig:-NODE-1008-length-13474-cov-4.824305_pt1 | contig 13474 bp, 10 predicted proteins | sample MGYA00242656_ERZ504813 | MGnify/ENA primary metagenome ERZ504813 (study PRJEB26092, sample SAMD00036388) | human gut metagenome | host: Homo sapiens | study: EMG produced TPA metagenomics assembly of... | reverse complement strand
CAGAGAAAGCAATGACCACTACAGAATGGGACTTCAAACCTGAGAATGCTGGGGTTACGAAGGAAAGCTTTATTCAGCGTATGAAAGAAACAGATGAATATGGTAGAAGTATAAAATTTTTAATTTTGTATAACGGAAATGTATCGAGTATTCATAAAAACATAAAAAAAGATAGAGGTACGAAAAACGAATTCCATTGACGGATTTTTTGCAAAACGCTGATCCGCCAACACTCCAGCACAACTCACTGCGTTCAAACAGTGCCCGTGTTGGCTGCGATTTTGCAAAGATCCTATGGAATTCTATCATTTCGTACCTCTATCTTTTTTATGTTTTTATGAATACCTGAAGACATTCTCGTATAAAATTAAGAATTTTCAAACGGAAGGGTGTGTATGTTAAATGTTATTGGTTTTCAATTTATGTAGTGGCAGACAGATGTTTATTATATTCTAAAACAGCTCGCTAAATCGGTGTTGTTTAAGCCCTTTTATCTTCAGTTAGCGAATGCAAAACTTATCAACCAGTATCGTTTAACATACACACCCTGTAGTGATTTGAATAGCGTTCCGTTGTATGAGATAGAAATAAGATAAGAACAAATATTTATAATATATCGGTGGCAACGATTAGCAGATTTTAAGTGCGTTTTTTACAAATTCGCAGCGCCCTGTGGTTGATTGTTTGACCGTAGCTGCGGGCATTTTGGCTCGCAGCGAGGAAGTTATCAAAGGAACAGGCGCGGATCAGCGATTTGTAAAAAACGCTCTTAAAATCTGCGTGTTGCCACCGATATATTATAAATATTTGTTCTTATCTTATTTCTATCTCATACATGAAACACTATTACAAATCACAATTTCATGCTTAACTGTATCCGTTTTTTATCTATATCCACACTGACAACTACAACGTCCACAACATCTCCAACACTAACTACTTCTAATGGATGTTTGATAAATCGATCTGCCATCTGTGAAATGTGTACTAGTCCATCCTGATGTACTCCAATATCTACAAATGCTCCAAAATCGATGACATTACGAACTGTTCCTTTTAATTTCATTCCTGGTTTCAGATCTTTCATTTCTAATACATCTGTTCTTAGGATTGGTTTTGGAAGATCTTCTCGTGGATCTCGTCCTGGCTTTTCCAGTTCTTTTACGATATCTTTCAACGTGATCTCTCCGATTCCAAGTTCTTCGGATAATTTCTTGTAATCTGTGATCTTACTGCTGATTCCTTTGAATCCTTCTTTGGATAGTTCTTTTGTTGAATATCCTAGGTTCTTTAGTAACATTCCTGTTTCTTTGTATGTCTCTGGATGTACTCCTGTTGCATCGAGTGGCTCATCACCTCCAGATACTCTTAGGAATCCTGCGCATTGTTCAAAGGCTTTGGGTCCTAGTTTAGCTACTTTTAATAGCTGTTTTCTGTTCCTGAACGTTCCATTTTCTTCACGGTAGGCTACGATATTTTTTGCTACAGTCTTGGACACACCGGATACATATTCTAAAAGAGATGCTGAAGCTGTATTTAGGTCAACTCCGACTTTATTTACTGTCGCTTCAACGACTCCACCTAAAGCTTCGGTAAGCTGTTTTTGGTTCATATCGTGCTGATACTGTCCGACTCCAATGGCTTTTGGTTCGATCTTTACTAATTCTGCCAGTGGATCTTGTACTCGTCTTGCGATGGATGTCGCACTTCTTTGTCCTACATCGAAATTTGGAAATTCCTCGGTCGCAAGTTTACTTGCTGAGTATACAGACGCCCCTGCTTCATTTGTAATCACATACTGTACTGGTTCTTTGATCTCTTTTAACATATCAACAACGATCTGTTCAGATTCTCTGGATGCTGTTCCATTTCCAATTGAGATCAGTGTGATTCCATATTTCTTGATAAGTGCCTTGACAACTTTTTTGGCCTCTTCCACTTTATTCTGTGGTGCTGTCGGATAAATGACGACTGTATCTAATACTTTTCCTGTTGCATCGACCACTGCTAATTTGCATCCAGTACGAAATGCAGGGTCCCATCCAAGGACGACCTGTCCTGCGATCGGTGGCTGCATAAGAAGTTGTGCTAAGTTCTTTCCAAAGACTTTGATCGCTTCTGTACTTGCATTTTCAGTCAGTTCATTTCTGATATCACGTTCGATCGATGGTGCGATCAGACGTTTATAGCTGTCTTCAATCGCTGCAAATAAGGCTTTTGTTGTATTGGGATTCTTCCTTGTTATGATCTTCCTTGCAAGATATGATGCGATCTTTTGCATATCTGGCTCAATCTTTACCTGAAGAATTCCCTCTTTTTCTCCGCGATTGATCGCAAGAATACGGTATCCTGCAATCTTTTCAATCGGTTCTTCAAAATCATAATACATCTCAAATACAGAAGATTCTTCTGGTTTCTTCGCTGAGGATGTGATTTTTCCGTGATCCCATGTTGCCTTACGGATCCATGTACGGTATTCTGCATCATCTGCAATGTGCTCTGCGATAATATCATTTGCACCTTTTAATGCATCTTCTACTGTCTTTACATCTTTTTCTTCATTGATAAACGCTTCGGCTTCTTTCTCTAATGGCTCTTTTGTCATTTGTAAAAGAATCAGATTAGCTAACGGCTCTAACCCCTTTTCCTTTGCGATCATAGCTCTGGTACGTTTTTTCTGCTTATATGGACGGTACAAATCTTCCACTGCTACCAGTGTCTTCGCTTCTTCAATCTGCTTTGCCAGTTCCTTTGTAAGTTTACCTTGTTCTTCGATATTTTTCTTGATCGCTTCTTTGCGCTCTTCTAAATTTCTTAAATATAATAATCTCTCATGGAAATTACGAAGTGTCTCGTCATCTAATGATCCTGTCATTTCTTTTCGGTATCTGGCAATGAATGGAATCGTGTTACCTTCATCGATCAGTTTGATCGTTGTCTCTACCTGTCCTCGTCTGATTCCTAGTTCTTCTTGTAAAATCTTAATAATATCCATATCTTCACCTTATAAATCTACTTCGATTGTCTGTCCTTTTGGTACGAACTGGCGATATTTAACTCCTGCCATATCAAACATCTTCTTTGATGCCTTTGTCGTATCACTGCCTGCATATTTATCCTGCATATAGATAACTTCTTTCATACCGCTTTGAATGATAGCTTTTGCACATTCATTGCACGGAAATAATGTTACATAAACACGCGCTCCGTCAAGTGAGCCTCCACCATAGTTCAAAATGGCATTTAATTCTGCGTGACATACATAAAAATATTTGGTATGAAGAGGATCTCCTTCTCTCTCCCAAGGCATATCATCATCGTTGCATCCTATTGGCATTCCGTTATAACCAACTGACAAAATCTTATTATGATCATTTACAAGGCAAGCCCCTACCTGTGTATGATCATCTTTACTTCTCTGGGCAGATAGAATGGCAATCCCCATAAAATACTGATCCCAGGAGATATAATCTTTACGTTTCATTGTACATATTCCTTTCTGAATCTTTGTAGATATATTTTGTCATGTTTCTACGATATCGTCAACTTTTGATTTGAATGACGGAAATTATTGGTGGAATATTATAAAAAGAGATCATGTGTCTGCAACCCACTTGCGTTCGGACTCCCACGTAGCTGTACTAAGCTCCTGAATGGTCATTCGACCATCCACTCGCTAAGTGCAGACGTGTCCGTACGGTTGCCGACACATGATCTTCTTTTTATAATATTCAAATAATTTACGTGATTCAAACCACTACACAGTGTGTATGTTATACGGTACTGATTAATAATTTTTGTGTTTATTAACAGAAGGTAAAAGAACTTCTACAGCACCGATTTGTTGGGATGTTTAAGAGTATAATAAACACTTATCTTCTGTCTTGAAAAAACTAATTTACATCCAAGATCATTCTCCATACACATTCTGTAGTGGTTTCGATTACGTAAATTATTTAAATATTATAAAAAGGTTATCTGTCTGAGACCGTAGGAACACGCCTGCACTTAGTGAGTGGATGGTCGTTAGACCATTCAGGAGCTTAGTACAGCTGCGTGTGAGTCGAGCGAGAGCGCGTCGCAGACAGATAACCCTTTTTATAATATTCCACCAATAATTTCCGTCATCAAACCAGCAAATTAAAATTTACATCTCAAATTCTTCATGTGCTGCATTCATTGCTTTCACCATATCTTCCTGGTTTACAAGCACTGTAACACGGATCTCAGATGTAGAGATCATTCGAATGTTTACATCTGCTTTATATAAAGCGTTAAACATACGAGCTGCCATTCCATAGTGGTTTAATAATCCTTTTCCGATAATTGATACTTTGGCAACTTCTTTGCTTGCTTTGATCTCTTCATAATAGCTGTCTGGAAGGTAATCTTCTAATGCTTTAACTGCGATATCTAATTCTTCTTCTTTGACTGTGAAGGAGATATCTTTCTTGTCATTATGTCCAACTGACTGCAAGATCATATCTACGTTTACATTTTTCTTTGCTAATACATTGAAGATCTTGAATGCCATACCTGGTGTATCTTCGATTCCCATAACTGCGATTCTTGCTGCATCATCATCTCCTGCTACACCGCTGATCTCGTTGTCTCTTGATTTTACGCTTTCTTTTACGACAGTTCCTTCTTCTGTTGTAAGACTTGATCTAACAACTAAGGCAACTCCATGTTTCTTAGCAAGTTCTACAGAACGATTATGAAGTACTCCTGCTCCGAGTGTTGCCATTTCTAACATCTCATCATATGTGATCTCATTTAATTTTTTAGCCTCTGATACTTTTCTTGGGTCTGCTGTATAGACTCCGTCTACGTCTGTATAAATCTCACATGCATCTGCGTGTAACGCTGCTGCCAGTGCTACAGCTGTTGTATCAGATCCACCACGTCCAAGTGTTGTGTAGTTATCGAACTGGTCAACTCCCTGGAATCCTGTAACGATTACGATCTTTCTCTGTTCTAATTCATTCATGATACGGTCTGTATCAATTCTTTTGATTCTTGCATTGCTGTATACAGAAGTTGTATGCATTGCTACCTGGAATGCATTTAGGGAAACAGCAGGAACTCCAAGAGAATCCATTGCCATTGCCATTAATGATACAGAAGTCTGTTCTCCTGTTGTTAATAACATATCCATCTCTCTTCTGGATGGATTAGGATTGATCTCTTTTGCTTTTGCGATCAGTTCATCTGTCATCTTACCCATTGCTGATAAGACAACAACAACATCATTTCCTTTTTTGTAATCTTCAATACATCTTTTTGCAACGTTCATGATACGATCTTTATTTCCTACAGAAGTACCACCAAATTTCTTAACTACTAGCATCTTGTGCCTCCTAAAATTATTTCTCTTATTTTTGTAATAACCGATTCATTAAATCATAAGCGTGGGAAATGACAATTCCTGTCTCTCTCGCTGCTTCTTCGCTGTACTCTTCCTGACCTTCATAATCTTTCGTGCTGTCGTAGATCATAAATGGTATCGGTTCTTTGGAATGGGTACGGATCGCAATTGGTGTCGGATGATCCGGTCCGATCAGAATTCTAAAATCCTCTCCAGCTTTCTCAAGTTCTTCTTTGACAACCTTCACAACTTCTTTATCAAGATGTTCGATTGCTTTGATCTTATTCTCAAGACTTCCCTGATGACCCATCTCATCAGGTGCCTCTACATGAATATAAGCGAAATCATCATTTTTTTCAAGTAGTGCTTCAACTGCTGCCATCGCTTTCCCATGATAATTCGTGTCAAGACCGCCATTGGCACCCTCTACATCAAGATTTCTCATGTTTGCTCCAACTGCGATTCCTTTTAACAGATCGACGGCAGATACCATAGCTCCATTCATTCCAGTCTTCTCTTTAAAATCGTCCAGTGCCGGTTTCGTCCCTGCTCCCCAGAACCAGATGCTGTTTGCTTTATTCAAGCCTTTCTCAGCTCTTGCTTCATTGATCGGATGATGATTTAAGATATCAAAACTCTTTTCCATCATCTCTTTTAGCTTCTCTTGCTTTGGAAGATACTGCCCGATCTTCTGTCCTAAAACATCATGAGGTGGTACAAGTTCGACTACTTCTCCATGATCCCAGATCGTTAAATGGCGGTAGCTGACTCCCGGATAAAATTTATATTCATCATCTTCTAATTCTTTTCTTACAGCTTCGATCAGGATCGCTGCTTCCTCAGAAGTGATCTCTCCTGCACTGTGGTCGATGATCGTCTTATCTTCATAATCTTCGTCTTCAGATACGGTTACAACGTTACATCTAAGTGCAATATCTGTATCTTTCATATCAACACCAATGCTTAATGCCTCAAGGGGTGATCTTCCGGAATAATAAACCTGTGGGTCATATCCTAACATAGAAAGATTGGCTACATCACTTCCTGCTGGTAAATTGGATGGTACTGTATAAGCGATTCCCTGTTCGGAAACTTTCGCCATCTCATCCATCACTGGTTTGTCTGCTAACTGAAGTGGTGTCTTCCCACCTGCTGCTTCGATTGGCTCGTCAGCCATTCCATCTCCTAAAACAATAACGTATTTCATTCTGTCCTCCAAAAATGTGTCATGTATATTTATACATCTATTCCATTGCAATTATTTTTACATAAGATACATCTTCTATCTTCTCAACATCCTGAATCATAGCCGAGACATCCGTCTCGCTGTCTTCGATGTCAACACTGACTGTTAAGAGTCCCTTTCCATTAATTGGAATACTCTGGTGGATCGTCAGGATATTTGCCTTATAAAGTGCAAAAATGTTAAGGATCGAGCCATAACGCCAGGCTGGTCATCGACTTCGATCACGAATGTGATACTACGTCCTTTCTTACCAGCATAAAATGGGAAAATATCATCCTTATACTTATAATAAGAACTTCGACTGATTCCCACCTTCTCTGTAGCTTCTAATACAGAAACTGCTCTCTTTGAATCTAACAGTTTCTGGACCTCTAACACCTTTAACAACACTTCTGGAACTGCTTTCTTTTTAATTACATAATAGTTGGTTTCTTTCATGTCTGGTTCCTTTTGTTTTCCTGTGGTGTACAGTTGTCTTTGCACAAAATACTACCACAGATATTTTTATGATGCAATAGAAAATTTGGTTTTAAAATAAATACATGATCTGACCGGAAGTTTTCTGTTTAATTTTCTTCCTTCTTACTGTTGTTATCCCATGCAAGATAGGCATTCATAAATCCATCCAGATCCCCATCTAATACATCGCTTGGATTTCCACTTTCAAAGTTTGTTCTGTGGTCTTTTACCATTGTATAAGGCTGCAGGACATAGGATCTGATCTGGTTTCCCCATCCATTATCCCCAACATCACCTCGGATATCTGATAATTTTTCCAAATGTTGCTGCTGTTTTAACAGATACAGTTTTGTCTTTAACATCTTCATTGCCTGATCTTTGTTCTTGTGCTGTGAACGCTCATTCTGGCACTGTACAACGATTCCTGTTGGTAAATGCGTAATACGGATTGCGGAATCTGTTTTGTTGATATGCTGTCCACCAGCTCCACTTGCACGATATGTGTCGATCCGGATATCTTCATCTGCAATCTCAACTTCTATATCATCTTTGATATCTGGCATTACATCACAGGATGCAAACGATGTCTGTCGTTTTCCTGCTGCATTGAATGGAGAAATTCGGACAAGACGGTGAACACCTTTTTCAGATCGTAAATATCCATAAGCGTTCATTCCCGTGATCTTCACAGTAACAGATTTGATTCCTGCTTCATCCCCATCAAGATAATCAAGAACTTCTGTTCCATAACCTTTCTTTCCTGCCCATCTTGTGAACATACGGTATAGCATTCCTGCCCAGTCGCAAGACTCTGTTCCACCTGCCCTGCATGTAGTGTAAGAATTGCATCATCCTTATCATATTCACCTGTTAGCAGTGTTGAAATACGTAATTCCTCATATGTTTTTTCAAATTCATCCATCAAAGCAGTGGCTTCTTCGATCAGATCGGCATCTTCATCTTCTTCTGCCATATCGATCAAAGTCTCGATATCTTCATATTTTGTTTTCAGATCATCATATTCTTCCACAACACCTTTCAGGCTTTTGACTTCTTTCATAACATTCTGGGATTCCTCAACATTATCCCAGAATCCTGGTTCTTCCATATTCAGTTCTAATTGATCAATTCTCTCTTTTTTTGCTTCTAACGCAAGGGAACCACTAAGATCTTCTAGTGGTTCCTGAAAGAGTTTAATTTATATTTTAATTGTTCTGCTTCAATCATTGATAAAAAACTCCTTATTTATTCCTTCCGCAGCAGTTCTTATACTTCTTACCACTTCCACATGGGCAAGGATCATTTCTGCCGACTTTTGCTCCTTTTCTTACATAAGGCTTCTTCTCAACTTCTGCATCTTTGTTTGTTCCAGTGATCTTTGGAGCTTCTTCTCTCTCGATCTTCTGCTCAACCTGTACGTGGAACAGTGCACCTGTTGTCTCTTCCTGAATTGCCTTTGTCATATCATTGAACATCTCAAATCCAGCCATACGGTATTCAACAACTGGATCTCTCTGTCCATATGCCTGAAGACCAATTCCTTCTCTTAATTGATCCATATCATCAATATGATCCATCCACTTGCGGTCGATGACTTTCAGTAAGATAATACGTTCAATCTCACGAAGATCAAAGTCTTCGAATTCTTTTTCTTTCTGTTCATATAATGCAACTGTTTCTTCCTGTAATCTTGCTACCAGATCATCAACTTTACCAGAATATTTCTCTGCATCTGTTAATACGATCTTATTCAGTGGTACAATTGGAAGCAACTCTGCATTCAGTGCTGCCAGATCCCACTCTTCTGGTGGAAGCTCATCACTGATCACCTGATATACATGATTTGCAACTGTTTCTTTCATCATGCCTAAAACAGATTCTTTCATGTCATCTCCGTCAAGAACACGGCGGCGTTCTTTGTACATAACTTCTCTCTGTTCATTGTTGACTCTATCATAATCTAACAGATTCTTACGAATACCAAAGTTGTTATTCTCAATCTTCTTCTGGGCTTTCTCGATCGTCTTGCTGATCGTCTTATGCTGGATTTCTTCTCCTTCTGGAATTCCCAGTGCATTGTATATACTGATCATTCTTTCAGATCCAAACAATCTCATCAGATCATCTTCCAGTGATAAATAGAACTTAGATTCACCTGGATCTCCCTGACGTCCAGCACGACCACGTAACTGGTTATCGATACGTCTGGATTCATGACGTTCTGTACCGATGATCTTTAATCCGCCAAGTTCTGCAACACCATCTTCCAGCACGATGTCAGTACCACGACCAGCCATGTTCGTAGCGATCGTTACGGCACCGATCTCACCTGCGTGAGAGATGATCTCTGCTTCTTTCTCATGGAATTTCGCATTCAGTACGTTGTGTTTGATTCCACGTTTCTTAAGCATTGCACTTAATTCTTCAGACATCTCGATGGTGATCGTACCAACTAAAACAGGCTGTCCTTTTGCATGAGATTCAATGATATCTTCGACAACAGCATTCATCTTCTCACGTTTTGTCTTGTAGATCGCATCATCATGATCGATTCTCTGAACTGGTTTGTTTGTTGGAATCACAACAACGTCCATTCCATAAATCTCTCTAAATTCCTGTTCTTCTGTAAGTGCAGTACCTGTCATACCTGCTTTCTTGTCATATTTATTGAAGAAGTTCTGGAACGTGATCGTTGCAAGAGTTTTGGATTCTCTCTTGACCTTTACATTTTCCTTCGCTTCGATTGCCTGATGCAGACCATCAGAATAACGTCTTCCTGGCATGATACGTCCTGTAAATTCATCGACGATCAATACTTCATCATCTTTTACTACATAGTCTTTGTCTTTAAACATTAAGTTATGTGCACGAAGTGCTAAGATGATATTATGCTGGATCGCAAGGTTCTCTGGATCTGCAAGATTCTCGATATGGAAGAATTTCTCGACTTTCTTCACGCCATCTGCAGTCAGCATGATCTGTTTATCTTTTTCATTGACAAGGAAATCTCCATCTTCTTCGATATCCTCGTTCATTAAGATATCCATCTTGGATAATTCACCATCAGAACTTCCTCGTTCCATCTGGCGGGCTAAGATATCACATGCACGGTACAATTCTGTAGACTTACCACTTTCACCGGAAATAATCAGTGGTGTTCTTGCCTCATCAATCAGTACGGAATCGACCTCATCGACGATCGCATAGTGAAGATCTCTCTGTACAAGATCTTCTTTCTCAATGACCATGTTATCTCTTAAGTAGTCAAATCCTAATTCATTGTTTGTAATATAAGTAATATCACAGTTATATGCTTCACGGCGTTCATCATTCTCCATATCATTTGTAACAACGCCAACAGTTAATCCAAGAAAATTATGAACTTTTCCCATCCACTCGGCATCTCGAGTTGCCAGATAATCATTGACTGTTACGATATGAACGCCCTTTTCTTCCAGCGCATTTAAATATGCAGGTAACGTGGACACTAAAGTTTTACCTTCACCAGTTCTCATCTCTGCGATACGTCCCTGATGCAGGATGATACCACCGATCAGCTGTACACGGTAATGTTTTAAACCGATCGCACGGCTGCTGGCTTCTCTTACTGTTGCATATGCTTCTGGTAACAGATCATCTAATGTCTCTCCATTTGCAAGTCTTTCTTTAAATTCAACAGTCTTATGTCTTAGTTCCTCATCTGACAATTTCTGCATGGACTCATCGAGTGCTTCGATCTTGTCAACCGTCTTGCTGATTCGTTTTAGTTCCTTATCACTGTGAGAACCAAATACTTTATCAAATAAACCCATAAATAATCTCCTAAGTTTCTTTTTATGATTGTTCCATCTTGTGATCGTTCTGTCTCTGACATCTGATATCAAGATAGTCTTATATCTATTATATAGTCTTTGCTAATTGTAACAACTTAACATTATAAGGTGCAAGTTAACTAATTGTAAAAAATTCTCAATAAATTTTGAATTTTTTTATAAAAAAAAGTATGAAAAAGGAAGATCCTTGTCATAAGGATCTCCTCCATCTTCCGATCTTCTAAAATTCAGGTTCGATCAGTCCGTATGTATTTCCTTTTCTCTTGTATACAACATTGACTTCAAATGTATCAGCATTGCGGAATACAAAGAAATCATGTCCTAATAATTCCATCTGTACACAAGCTTCTTCTACATCCATTGGTTTAATAGCAAACTTCTTGCTTCGGATGATTCTGATCTCATCATCTTCCACATCGTCTTCCTGCTCCATAAATTCCTGTTTGAAGCTTGTTCCATCATATTTCTGATTCATAAGTCTTGTTTTATATCTGCGGATCTGGCGTTCGATCACATCTACTACCAGGTCAATAGATACATACATGTCTTCACTGCCTTCTTCAGCACGGATAATGTGCCCTTTCATAGGAATGGTAACTTCTATCTTCTGTCTTCCCTTCTGAACACTTAAAGTTACATTCACGATCGTATCGTCTACTAAATATTTGTCGAGACGTCCGAGTTTCTCTTCAATTGCTGCTTTGATACCTTCTGTAACTTCAATGTTCTTTCCACTAATAATGAATTTCATGGCTCCCATCTCCTTTACCTTTTTTGTATGAATTCATTATAACATATAATTCTGATTAAGAAAACAAAATCTTTTTATAAATAGTAAACAAAACATATGTTTCTTTTTGAAGTTATCCACAGTTATTATTTGTCGAATTGTGGATGTGGATAATGTGGATAACTCTGTGGGTAACTCATTTTTGGCTAAAATATGCCATTTCTGTATGTTGATAACTTTGTGGGTATTTTGTTAGCAATATGTGTGTAATTTTTCCATAAAAAAATCAACCTGCTTTTTGTTATACAACTAGCACAAATCGACAAAAAGCGGTTGATTTTTAATTTATGAGTCACTATATAAAAATAGCTTAAATTGTCTGAAAATTAGGCATTTTGAAGATATCGCTCGACTGAATACACACAGTTGGCACCATCTGACACCGCCGTCACCACCTGACGAAGATTTTTGCTTCTTCCATCCCCTGCAGCAAAGATTCCCGGAATATTTGTAACACCGTCTTCTCCTGCGATAATATATCCTTTTTCGTCTGTTGATAACTTTCCAGATAAAGCTCGGAAGCTGGTTTTGTCCCCACAGCGATAAAAATTCCATCAACATCTAGTAACTTATCCACATGGTTATCTACATCTTGTATATGAAGTCCCTCCACAACCTCATCTCCATCGATTTTTGTCACGATCGTGTTCCATAAGATTTCAATCTTGTCGTTCTTCTTTACTTCATCCTGAAGAATCTTTGCACCACGAAATTCATCTCTTCGATGGATCAGATAAACTTTTTTACACATACGGCTTAAGAATATTGCATCTTCCAATGCAACATTTCCACCACCAACAACTGCTGTTACCTTATTTCTAAAAAATGCTCCATCACATGTTGCACAATAAGATACTCCCATTCCCTTTAATTTTTCTTCTCCTTCTATTCCCAAAGTCTGATGAACTGCTCCTGTTGCAAGAATGATCGTCCTTGTTTTTAATGTATCTCCATTCTTAAGCATGATCTCTTTGATTTCTTCGTCTGCATAGATTTCTTTAACTTCTGCTGTAATACTTTTAGCACCAAGTTCTTTCGCATGCTCTGAAAATTTTAATCCAAGATCCATTCCATTTGTCTTTGGAATTCCAGGATAATTATCAACTTCATAAGTCTGTACAACCTGTCCTCCTGGCATATATTCTTTCTCGATCATAACAAAATCAAGCATTGCTCTCTGTGCATAGATTGCTGCAGACATTCCAGCTGGTCCGGAACCTATGATTACTAAATCGTATATTTTCATGATATTATCTCCTTTTACTCAAAATTTCTGCCTTATTCTTTCTTCGTTAGTTTTAATAAAACTCCACTGTATCTTGGAAGTGTGATCGTAAGCTCACTGTCTTTTCCTTTTTTCTTTAGATGAATATTTTCTTTACGTTTCTTCATCGTTCCACCATACTGTTCCCATTCAGTATGTAACAATGTTCTTCTCGTATGGTGTCCTTTGATCGTTAATTTATAATCTTTCTGCTCTTTATCAGAGAAATTAAAGATTCCAACGATCATGTGATCTGCCGTTTTTCTTCCGATCGCATAAATACATCGTTCTTCCTGATGACAGTCCAGCCATTCAAAGTTTTCTCTATGATAATCATAATGGAAAGCTTTTTCTTTCTTGTAAATGTCATTTAATTTGACCATATATTTATGGAAGGCATCATGAATCGGATATTTTAAGATCATCCAATCCTGTTCCTGTGCTTCGCTCCATTCCCTGATCTGTCCAAATTCATTCCCCATAAAGTTTAATTTCTTTCCTGGATGGATCATCA
>ENA-OQLB01001007-OQLB01001007.1-human-gut-metagenome-genome-assembly--contig:-NODE-1007-length-13482-cov-1.444702_pt1 | contig 13482 bp, 15 predicted proteins | sample MGYA00242656_ERZ504813 | MGnify/ENA primary metagenome ERZ504813 (study PRJEB26092, sample SAMD00036388) | human gut metagenome | host: Homo sapiens | study: EMG produced TPA metagenomics assembly of... | reverse complement strand
ATTCAACGAATTATTAAATGAATGATAATTCATTGACTGTTTTACCAGAAACGAAAGAAAAAGTCATCAAAGCAGCTGAACAATTAAACTATATTCCTAAATCAAAACGTAAGGGAAATCATGATGAAGCTTTGACAGTGGCAGTTATCCAGTGGTATTCTTTTGAACAAGAAATGCGCGATACATATTATTTATCTTTGATTCAAGGTGTTGAAAATTATTTAAAAACAAATGGAATCATTGCTAAAAGAATTAGAAAAGACGATATGGATTTAAATAAGGTTTTGGAAAATGTTCAAGGAATTATCTGTATTGGTAAGTTTGAATTTGAAGTGGTAAAAGAATTAAAGGAGTACACTGAAAATATTGTTTTGTTGGATATGGATATCAGCCCTGTAACTGAATGTTGTGTAACTTTGGATTTTGATAACGCAATGTTTCAGGTGGTTGATTATTTTAACCGTTTAGGTCATAAACATATTGGTTTTTTAGGACGGGGCGAGTACGAAGAATTATCACTTCATATTAGTACTAGAAAGAGTAGTTTTATTAAATATTGCCAGTATTTTGGCTTGAAATATACTGAATTGCTGCTGGAAAATGAATTAACGAGTGAAGCTGGCTATAATTTGATACATAATTTAGCTAAAACCGAGGAACTTCCAACGGCTATTTTTGCTGTCAACGATCCAATTGCTATAGGTGCAATGCGGGCATTACAAGATCAGGGAATAAGAGTTCCTGAACAAGTTTCTATTATTGGGTTTAATAATATTGAAGCTGGTAATTTTACTACACCATCATTAACGACTGTTTATGCGCCTTCAAAGGAGATGGGAAATCTTGGTGCGATGCTGTTACATGAAATGATTTTAAAGAAAAAAGCTTTATTTCCGATGCGAGTACAGTTGCCATGCTCGTTACTAGAACGTAAATCATGTAAGAAAATTATATAAAATTAGTGTTATTAGGATAGTTTTTGCTGCTGTGGTCTTAAAATCAAGAATGTTTGATTATTAGGCCGCTTTTTTTATTTTACTTAAATAAATGTTGAATTTAGTATTATATTATCAATTATCGGCGTAATGAAAGCGCTATCTTTTTAATGAAATACCAGATAAATTATGTTATAATGGGAATATCTAAGAAAAGGGGGAGTGAACACATGCTCGATGATTTTTAATTCACGTATTTCACAAAGGAAATACATTAGAAGCGTATAAAGTATTTGGTGCTCATTTAGAAACAAATGACCACAAAAAAGGTGTCCGCTTCACCGTCTATGCACCTAATGCACGAAGTGTACAAGTCGTAGGTGATTTTAATGACTGGGATGGGCAAAACCATTATATGGAAAGGTATACAGATGGAGGAATCTGGACTTTATTTATTCCTGGGGTAAAAGAATTTGCTCTTTATAAGTACCGGATTGAAACACAAAATTTTGCGACAGTAGATCGTGCTGATCCATATGCGTTTTATAGTGAGTTACGACCAGGAACAGCGTCAAGGGTTTACAATATTGAACGGTTTCGTTGGGCTGATAAAAAATGGCTTAATAGCCGAACAAAGAATTTTGATAAACCAATGAATATTTATGAAGTAAATATTGGTTCTTGGAAAATGAAAAAGGATTTTACGGCAGAAGAAGACGGTGAATTCTACTCTTATGAAGAGATGATAGAGCTTCTAATTCCATATTTAGTTGAAAATAACTATACTCATTTGGAATTAATGCCACTGACAGAATTTCCGTTTGATGGTTCGTGGGGGTATCAAGCAACTGGGTATTTTAGTATAACTAGTCGTTATGGTGAACCGAAAGGTTTAATGAAATTTATCAATGCTTGTCATAAGGCGGGAATAGGTGTCATTATGGATTTTGTTCCTGCACATTATGTAAAAGATGGACATGGTCTTTATAAGTTTGATGGTGGATTTGTATATGATTATCCAGATATTAATCGTCGTTATACTGAATGGGACAGTGTTTATTTTGATGTTGGGCGTGAAGAAGTTAGAAGCTTTTTAATGAGTAGTGTTGGCTTTTTAGCTGAATATTTCCACATTGATGGGATACGTTTTGATGCGGTAAGTAACTTGATCTATTGGAAAGGCAATAAAGAAGCAGGAGTTAATGATGGTGCGTTAGAATTCATGAAACGTATGAATAATCATATGAAGGGTTATTATCCTGGTGTGATGTTGATTGCTGAAGATTCAAGTGATTTTAATGGCGTTACAAAAGCACCAGATATTGGTGGCCTTGGATTTGATTATAAATGGGATTTGGGATGGATGAATGATACTTTAAAATATATGAAACTAGATCCAGTTTACCGTCAAGGTGATCATAATTTACTAACGTTCTCGATGGCTTATTTTTATAGTGAAAATTTCATTTTACCATTTTCTCATGATGAAGTAGTTCATAGTAAGGGAACTATCATTGATAAAATTTGGGGTAATAATGAACAAAAATTTGCCCAATTAAAAACACTTTATACTTATATGATGATTCATCCTGGAAAGAAATTAAATTTCATGGGAAATGAATTGGGTGAATATAAAGAGTGGGATGAAAAGGTAGCTTTAGGATGGAATATTCTTAAGTATCCTATTCATGATTCCTTTCATAAATTTATGATTAGATTAAATGAAGTTTATAAAACATATCCATGTATGTATGAACAGGATTATGGAATGGATGGTTTTGAATGGTTAGTTGTTGATGATCGAGCACAAAGTGTATTTGCAATTGAAAGAAAAGGAACGGATGGAAGTTCTTTAATTGCTGTTATGAATTTTACAGGAAACAAACATGAGGGATATATGGTTCCAGTAAATCAGCCAGGAAGTTATAAAGAAATTTTAAATAGTGATACTGATATCTATACTGGAGCAATTTCGTTAATAAACGGGCTATAAAAGCTAAAGAGGGTCAAACTTTAAATAAGGAATATTACATACCAGTAAATATTGCGCCATTTGGCAGCATGATTTTCGAATATAAAGGCTCTAAATAATGAACTGGTATAAGAGGAGATAAAATGTTTAAGAATAAAGAAGAATTTAAATTTGAATTTTCAAGAAGAATTATAGAATCTTATGGACGAACTGTAGAAGAAGCACATATTACTGAACGCTTCTTAGTTTTGGAAACAATGGTTCGTGACTATGCTTCAGTAAACTGGGCGACTAGTAAAGCGATTATTCGTAATAACTATCAAAAACAAATGCATTATTTCTCAATGGAATTTCTAATGGGACGATTATTAGTAAATAATATGATGAACTTAGGAATATATCAGATTGCTAAAGATGGTCTTGAAGAATATGGAATCAATATTCATGATTTAGAGGAGCTTGAAACAGATGCTGGTCTAGGAAACGGTGGTCTTGGAAGACTAGCAGCTTGCTTTATGGATTCATTGGCTTCACTAGCATATCCGGGGCATGGGCATACGATTCGTTATGAATATGGATTATTTAAACAAAAAATTGAAAATGGTTATCAAATCGAATTACCAGATCAATGGATGCAAACAGGATTTAACTGGGAAGTGAGAAAGCCGAAACATCGAGTACCAGTAAAGTTCTTTGGTAAAATTATTTTTAATGAAACGACAGGGAAATATGAACATGTTGATGCTGAGGAAGTGTACGCAGTTCCTTATGATGTCCCTATTGTCGGTAATGATACTACAAATACTAATACGCTTCGTTTGTGGAGTGCTGAAGCAAGTGATAATATTCCTGCAAATCAAGATTTTAGGCAATATATCCAAAATGTTAGAGATATTTGTCAAATGTTATACCCTGATGACTCAACTCCTGCGGGAAAAATGTTGCGTTTGAAACAAGAATATTTCTTTACTTGTGCAGGATTAATTCTATTGTAAGGGCGCATTTAAGACAATATCCAAATTTGAATAATTTCCATCAAAAAAAATGTTATCCAATTAAATGATACACATCCTGTTTTAGCAATTCCTGAATTAATGCGTATTTTGATTGACGAACAAGGATATGAATGGAAGAAGCATGGGATATTACGACACAGACGTTTGCTTATACAAATCATACGATTTTAGCTGAAGCGCTTGAAACATGGCCAATCAGTTTAATGCAGTCATTATTGCCAAGAGTTTATGAAATTATTGAAGAAATTCATCGACGTTTTATTGGGTATGTTAAAATGGCAAGTGACCGTGATGAAGAGTTATTGAATCGAGTAATGATTTTACGCGATGGTACAGTCTACATGGCGCGACTTGCAATTGTTGGAAGTTTTAGTGTCAATGGGGTGGCAAAATTACATTCTGATATTCTAGCGGAACGTGAATTAAAAGATTTTGCACAATTATATCCATCAAAATTTAATAATAAGACTAATGGGATTACACATCGTCGCTGGTTAGCATATTGCAATCCAGAACTATCATCATTAATTAGTGAATATATCGGAGATGAATGGATCAAGACATCCGGAAGATAGAAGATCTAATGGGGCATTAGATGATCTTACCCTTCAAGATCGTTTCTTGGCGGTGAAAAAAGAAAGAAAACAAATTTTAGCTGACTATATTAAAGAACATAACGGAATTACTGTTGATGTTGACAGTATCTTTGATATTCAAGTAAAACGTCTTCATGCTTATAAACGTCAATTATTAAATATTCTTCATGTTATTGATCTGTATTTAAGAATGAAAGAAAATCCTGATTTTAGAATTGAACCGAGAACATTTATTTTTGGGGCAAAAGCTGCAAGTGGATATTATTTTGCTAAAAAAGTTATTAAGTTAATTAATAGTGTTGGCGATGTTGTAAATAATGATTCGGAAACTAATAAATACTTAAAAGTAGTCTTTTTAGAAAATTACGGAGTTACTTTAGCTGAAAAAATCATGCCAGCGGCTGATGTATCGGAACAAATCTCAACTGCTGGTAAAGAGGCTAGTGGTACGGGAAATATGAAATTTATGATGAATGGTGCGATTACATTAGGGACTTTGGATGGAGCAAATGTTGAAATTGCAGAATTAGTTGGTGAAGAAAACTGTGTAATCTTTGGAATGAAAGATCATGAAGTTAAAGAATTACAAATGAGTGGTGCTTATAAGGCATGGGATTATTATAATAATAATCCAAGATTAAAGAGAATTATCGATAGCTTGATGGATGGTACATTCCATGAGAATCGTGAAGAATTCCGGGTTATTTTTGAAGAGTTAATGAATAAAAATGATGAATATTTTGTTTTGGCTGATTATGAAGCATATTGCCAAGCTCAAAGTTCTGTGCGTGATCTATATAAAGATCGTTCAAGATGGGCAAAAGTATGTCTAACAAATATTGCAAAGAGTGGGTTCTTCTCATCAGATCGAACTATTCAACAATATGTTGACGATATTTGGCATTTAGATAAAGTAAAATTTTAAGGGATTGAAAATCCCTTTTTCTTTTGATTAAAATTGGTATATAAGTTATTGATAAAACCCAAATTATCTGTATATAGTCTAAAAAAATGCTGATTATCTACATTTTATATCATTGCTATCTGAGAAGTGATAGGATATAATGAACACGAGATGAAAGGGTGAAAATCATGGAAAAAAGTGCCATTAGAATGATTGCAAAGATGGTATCTGTAAATAAAATCGAAGTACAATTGATTAGAAGATATTACGAAGGAAATTGTCCTCGTTTTTATTTGAGAGATTTAAATAATAATACTTTGATAGAAATAGAAATATCCGCTAAATTTGTAGAAGAAGAATACGTTCATTACTATTTCGATAATGTCGAAATAGATTTTGTCATGTTTATCAAATTGTAGATGCATATGGTTTAGCGGAAACCCTCCAATATACTCAACTGATCTATGATGCTGAGTTTTTAAAAAATAACTATTATGATGGTAATGATTTAGGAAATTCATATCATGAAGATTATACGATTTTTAAAGTATGGGCTCCAACAGCGTTAGCTGTTAAAGTTGCAATTACTAAAGACCATACTACATATAGTTATGAAATGAAAAGAATTGGTAATTGGTGTTTTTTGTTCATATGTTTCGGGAAATTTTGATAACTGTGAGTATGTTTATCTAGTACGACATCATGATAGTTATATTAAGGCATTGGATCCATATGCTTATGGATCTTCATCAAATGGTAAAAGTAGTTATATTGTTGATTTAAATAAGATTAAGATCGACCTGAATCGGGAATGTTTAAAGCCATTAAAAAATAAGACAGATGCGATTATTTATGAAGCTAGTGTCCGTGATTTTACGATAGTAATGAAAACAGTTTAAGTAAGTAACAAAGGAAAATTCGCTGGAATTAGAGAAACTGGGTTATTGACTAAACATGGTAATAGTGCAGGGTTAGATTATTTAGTGGAATTAGGAATAACACATATACAATTATTGCCAATCTATGATTTTGCGACTGTCGATGAAAATCACCAGGAAGTACTATATAATTGGGGATATGATCCAGCTCAGTATAATGTTCCTGAAGGAAGTTATTGTACAGATCCTAATGATGGTTACAGCAGGATCGTTGAGTGTAAACAGATGATAGCAGATCTGCATGCGAAAGGAATTCGGGTAGTGATGGATGTTGTCTATAACCATATGTATGATGTTAATGCGAGTGCTTTTGAACGAATCGTACCTGGCTACTATTTTAGAAAAAATCCAGATGGGAGTTTATCAAATGGTTCATGGTGTGGTAATGATTTGGATAGTGGTGAACATATGGTGCGTAAGTATATTATAGATATGTCGAGACGCTGGCAAAGTTTTTATGGTGTTGACGGGTATCGTTTTGATTTAATGGGAATTATTGATATTGAAACGATTAATCGTGTCTATCAAATTTGTTCTGCTTACGATGCTTCATTTATGGTTTATGGGGAGGGTTGGAATATGCCGACTAATTTACCAGATGAGCAAAAGGCGATGCAGGATAATCATGCAAAAATGCCGAAAATTAGTTTTTTAATGATGAATATCGTGAGGTTATTAAAGGTGGAAGCAGTGATAATGTTTTAGTTAATAAAGGTTTTATTACGGGAAATCTTTACGAAACAGAAAAGGCAAGAAATGTAATTACAGCGACTAATCGTTATACAAGTCCGGACCAATCAATTAATTATGTTGAATGTCATGATAATGCGACGGTTTTTGATAAATTGTATATTTCTAATGTTGAAGAAGGTTTAGATGGGATAATAACTCGACAAAAGAATCTTACGATCACGGTGTTATTGTCGCAGGGAATTCCCTTTATCCATGCGGGACAAGAATTTTATCGAACTAAAGGCGGGATTGGGAATACTTATAATTCACCTGATAATATTAACTGTATTAATTGGGATTTTCGAGATATTTATAAAGATGATATTAATGAGATAAGAAAAATTATTCAATTACGTAAAGATAATAAGTGTTTTCGCTATGCAACTAGAAAAGAGATTGAAGCAAATGTTATGGTTGAAAATATTGACTTTAAAATGTTAAAATATACTCTAAAACAAGATGAAGGTGAATATCGTGAATTTGTTATTTACATTAACCCATCAAGTTTTACATTTGATTATGAAGAAACTGCTTATCAGCACCTTTATGGTGAAATTACTGATCAGCAAATAGGAGCTAGAACGATTGTTGTTCTAGCAAGATAGGAGAATTAAATTGAAATTAATTGTAGGATTGGGAAACCCTGGGAAAGAGTATGAAGGAACTCGTCACAACTGTGGGTTTATGGTAGTAGATGAATTAGCTAATAAATTAAATACAGAAATAAATCAGAATAAATTCAAAGGTTTATATACAAAGGTAAAATATCATGGAGAAGATGTTATTTTATTAAAGCCGCAAACATATATGAATCTTTCTGGTGAGTCAGTAATTGCTGCAATGAATTTTTTTTAAACTGGATAAAGAAGATATTATTGTTATCTATGATGATCTGGATATGCCGGTTGGTAAATTAAGATTACGTAAAACTGGCAGCGCTGGGGGGCATAATGGGATAAAAAACATTATCGCTCATTTATCTAGTCAAGATTTTAAACGAATTCGTGTGGGAATTGATCGTCACAAGTATATGAAAGTAGTTGATTATGTTTTATCAAGGTTTGCAAAAGAGGAGACTGAGCAATCAATCAAGGAATTGATAAGGCTAGTGATGCTGTTTTGGATTATCTTGATCATGATTTTGATTACATTATGAATCGTTATAATTAGAGGTTTATATGAAGAAGATAGATGAAATATTGAAACAAAACCTGCCTTTAAAACATTGTTAAAGGGAGAGGGGAATATCATTGTTAATGATCTTAACGATGAGGCACTATTAGTAACTAGTGCCTTTTGACATTACAAAAAGATATTATTGTAATTAAACCAAATCAGTATGAGGCTAACTTGTTGTATCAACAGATTTCATTGATTAATGAAAAAGACAGCTTATTTTTTCCAGTTGATGAGTCATATCGAATTGAAGCTTTAGCCTCATCGCCAGAACTATTAGGACAGCGAATTGATGCTTTATATCAATTGACAACTGATCAGCCTAAAATTTTAATTACTCATGGACAGGCCCTGGTACGGTATTTACCAAGTAGACAGTTATTTTTAGATAATTGTTTAAATCTAAAAACAGGAATGCAAATTGATATATATGATTTGCAAAAACTTTTAATCAAGGCTGGTTATACATCAGCACCGCGAGTAGATCAGCCGTTTTATTTTTCTAAACGTGGTGGAGTAATCGATGTTTTTTCAATTCAATATGATAATCCATTACGGATTGAATTTTTTGATGATGAGATTGATAATATACGTTTTATAATCAAAATAGTCAAAGAACGATAGAAAAAGGTTAAAGAAGTAACCATTATTCCCGCTAGTGATATTTTATATGATGAACAAGAAGTCCCGGCTGTTTTAAGTAAAATCAATGATTTAAGAGACCGGCAGATTGAAGAACTTGATGAGTTATATCAAGAAGATTATTTAAGTAAAGTATCAATAGATCAAGAAAATTTGCGGAATCATGATACTAGTTTTACGATGTATGGTTATTTTAATTTATTTAATCAGACAGCTAGTTTATTAGATTATCTCGATACCCCGCTAATCATCCAAGCAAACAATCATGATATTAATTTTGCTTATAAGAACTATTTAGAAGAAAATCATTATTATTATCAAGAATTGGCTAGTATTGGGAAAACTATTAAAGGTTTGAATCTATTTAGAGATTTATATGAAGTGATTGATAGAAAATCAGTTAATTTTAAACCTTTTGCTCAAAGTGATAAAGATGTGTTGTTTAATGCTCGTGCTATTATGATCAATAATGATGATGAGGCAATGATTATTAATCAAATTAGAGCTTATTTAAAGTTATCAAAAGTTGTTGTAGCTTTAGATGATGATCATCAATTAAAATTAATGACTGAATTATTTGATCGTCATGAAATGGCATATACTTTGATTGGGATAAAAGATGAAATATATCCGGGGTTGAATATTGCGGTAAATAAAATTGGTTTTGGAATCGAATTAGTTGATGAAAAAAATTGTTATTATAAGTGCAAATGAATTATTCAAAACACGTAATATTAAAAAACCAAAATATTTTAAGTATAAGAATGCAAAGGTTTTAAAAGATTATCAAGAATTAAATATTGGTGATTATGTTGTACATGATAATCATGGGATAGGGCAATACTTAGGAATTAAAACATTAGAAGTTCAAGGATTTCATAAAGATTATTTATATGTAGCCTATGCTGGAGACGATACTTTATATATACCGGTTGAACAATTTAAGATGATTAGGAAGTATTCAAGTAATGAGGGTAAAGTTCCTAAAATTAATAAATTGGGAGGCTCACAATGGCAGAAAACAAAAGCCAAAGCACGGAGTAAAGTTGATGATATTGCTGATAAGTTAATTGAAATTTATTCTGCTCGTATTAATCAGCCTGGCTATGCTTTCCCAAGTGATAGTGAGATTCAGCTGGAGTTTGAACGCTCATTTGGTTATGAATTAACAGTTGACCAGTTACGTTCAGTTGAAGAAATTAAAGCCGACATGGAAAAGAGTCAGCCGATGGATCGCTTGCTATGCGGAGATGTTGGATTTGGGAAAACGGAAGTTGCTTTAAGAGCAGCATTTAAGGCTATTCTAGGAAATAAACAGGTTGCTTTTTTGTGTCCCACAACAATTTTATCAATGCAGCATTATAAAACAATGATTGCACGATTTAAGGATTTTCCTGTCAAAATTGCTTTATTGAATCGCTTTACATCGACTAAGGAAAAGAAGCAGATACTAAGTGATTTAAATTAGGAAATATTGATCTGCTTGTAGGGACACATCGAATCTTATCAAAGGATATTGTTTTTAAAGATATTGGATTATTATGTATAGATGAAGAACAGCGTTTGGTGTTAAACAAAAAGAGAAAATTAAAGAGTATCGTAAAACTATTGATGTTTTGACCCTTACAGCTACCCCGATTCCTCGAACTTTACAAATGTCATTGATGGGAATTCGCGGATTGTCACAAATTGAACTCCTCCTAAGAATCGTCAGCCAGTTCAAACATATGTTATTGAAAAAAATAATGTTTTAATTAAACAAGATCATTGAACGAGAATTAGCTCGTGATGGACAGGTTTTCTATTTGTATAACCGAACTAGTCAGATTGCTAATGTTGCTTATAATATTACTTTATCAGTACCTGGGGCAAGGGTAGCGGTAGGTCATGGGCAAATGGATAAAAATGAATTAGAAGATGTAATGATGCGTTTTGTGAACAAGGAATTTAATGTTCTCGTTTGCACAACGATTATTGAACAGGAATCGATATTCCTAATGCAAATACGATTATTGTTGAAGACGCTGATAAATTTGGATTAAGTCAGTTATACCAGATTAAAGGGCGCGTAGGGAGAAGTAATCGTGGTGCATATGCTTATTTGTTATATAATCCTACTAAAGTTTTAAATGAAGAAGCTAGTAAACGGCTTAAGGCAATTAAGGAGTTTACTGAATTAGGAAGTGGATATAAAATTGCTATGCGTGATTTAGCAATCCGCGGTTCAGGAGATATTTTGGGTGGTACACAATCAGGCTTTATTGATTCAATTGGTTTTGTAGATGTATATGAAGATTCTTCAAGATGCTATTAACGAAAAAATGGGTAAAGAGGATGTGGAAGCAGAAAAAGAAATCAAAAGTGTTAATGTCAAAGTTGATGGATATATTCCTCATGATTATGTATCTAGTGATATTGAAAAACTTGAACTATATCAGCGTCTAGATAATGCCAAAACGATAAGCGGTGTTGATCATCTAAATCAGAATTTATTGATTATTACGGTAAATTACCAGAGGAAGTAAGTACATTTAGTAGAAAAACGGAAGTTAGATATTTTAGCATCTACTGAAATTATTGAAAACTTAGTGGAAGTTAAAGGGAAGATGGAAATTACTTTTACTAAAGGATATAGTCAAAATGTTAAAGGGGATCAATTGTTTGAATTAGTCAATCGACTTTTCACTAAACCTGTGTTTAGGCAATTAGGTGGTAAAATTGTAATTGTCTTGCCAAAAGGTGATCAATGGCTTGAGCGAATCAATCAATTGATAACGACATTAAACAGTTAGCAAACAGAGTATTCTTGAATAGGGAGATTTGATTTTTAAAGCAAATCTCTTTTTTTGTTAGAAAACTAACAAAAATGAACAATGTTCATTGAATGCTTGTTGATGATAGCATATAATAAGTGTGAAAAGAGATGATGAGATGACTAGTCAGCGTTTTTAAATAAAACAATTGAACGAAAAAAAGAGATTATCAAAGCTGCGATGCAATTATTTAGTGAAAAAGGATACGCGCAAACATCAATGCGTGATATTGCTAGGACAATGGGAGTTTCGTTAGGTTTGTGTTATCGCTATTTTGATTCAAAACAAATACTATTTAATACAGCAATCGATCTTTATATTGAAGAGTGTTGTAATAGCTATCTTGCTATTTTACATGATTCTACTATTACGATTAAAGATAAGATAGATGCATTATTTACTTCAATAGGTGATGAGCATTCAAATATGCAATATTATGATTTTTTTCATCGTGTTGAAAATGAAGAATTACATGAACAATTATCAATCAAATTATGCAAATATATGTATCCACATTTATTAGAGGCAGTAAAAAAAGCTATTGCAGCTAAAGAAATATATATTGAAAATCCTGAGGCATTAATTAGTTTTATTATATATGGTCAAGTTGGATTATTATCTAAAGTAATATTGATCATCATGAAGTTGCAAAATTATTGAATCAGTATGTTAATCAATTAATGAAATTTAATCCCTGACTCTAGGATTAAAATTAAAACAAAAAAATGAACATCGTTCATTTAAGGAGGGCATTATGAATAAAAAAGAACAATCTAGACAAACATTTGACTTACAGGCTTCAAAATATGATACTACTTTTTATGGAAAACATGCCCGTAAAATTTATCCATATCTTTTAAATGAAATTATTCGCTGTTATGGTGAGGAAGTACTTGATTTAGGAATTGGGACAGGAGCTTTAATGAAACAAGTTATTAGTGAGGATTCACATCGACATCTTACAGGAATTGATTTATCATCACAAATGATTGAAAAGGCTAAACACCAACTTAAGAATAAGGCGACTTAGTAGTAGGAGATAGTGAGAATTTGCCATTTTTTGATCAAACTTTTGATATTGTTTATTGTAATGATTCATTTCATCACTATCCAAATCCTCAAAAAGCGTTGCAGAAATATATCGTGTTTTAAAAATTGGGGGAACATTGATTATTGGTGACACATATTTGCCAGTCATTGCTCGGCAGGTTATGAATTATTTTATTCGCTTTAATAAAGATGGGGATGTTAGAATTTATTCAAAAAAAGAAATGATTTCGTTCTTGGAAGAATTATTTCATGAAATAAAATGGATAAAGGTATCGAATAGTGCTTACATGATCAAAGGAGTAAAATAATGATACAAGCAACAAATCGTAAATATTTACGATATATTTATCAATTATTGTTGGAGGGAAAAAAGGTACGTCAAATTGATTTGGCTTTATCTCTAGGATACGCACGTTCAAGTGTTTCAATTGCAATTAAACAATTGAAAAAAGCAGGGTATATTGATCTTATTAAAAATAACATTACTTTAACAGAGCGGGGAAGTATGTTGGCACAAGAAAGTTTGAAAAGTTATCAGCAAGTTTATCGATGGATATTGGCTTTAGGGTTAACTCATATGAAGCAAGATTATATGCGGATAAATTAGAAAGTGAATTGATCAAAATTTATTGTAGAATTGATTAACTTAAAGACAAAAAGACTTAAAACCAATTTAAATTGTTTTAAGTCTTTTTTGTGACCTTGTAA